>Ga0181379_1000425_pt1 | contig 21147 bp, 25 predicted proteins | sample 2SPOviralmetaG_FD_130115 | JGI IMG/M metagenome (GOLD analysis project Ga0181379, IMG submission 130115) | Marine viral communities from the oligotrophic San Pedro Time Series (SPOT) site, San Pedro Channel, CA, USA - 2 SPOT_SRF_2009-07-10 | ecosystem: Environmental > Aquatic > Marine > Strait... | reverse complement strand
GGCAATGAAATACTCCTGAGAGGTTGGGATGATCAAAAGGGCGGATCCTTTATGGAGAAAACCCGTTTTCAACCCACCCTCTTTTTGCAGTCTAAAAAACCATCTAAGTTTAAAACCTTGGATGGTGTTTCTGTGTCACCTATTCAACCTGGTTCAATGAAGGAGTGTCGTCAATTCATTGAAGACTACTCCAATGTCTCAGGCACCAAGGTGTATGGATTTGAAAGATATCTGTATCAGTTCATCTCGGAACAGTATCCAGAAGACATCAACTATGACATTGATAAGATTAAACTCTGGTCTCTAGATATTGAGACATCATCAGAGAATGGATTTCCTAAACCTGAAGAAGCAACAGAAGAAATCCTACTCATCACACTCAAGAATTTTAATACTAAGAGACTGATTACCTTTGGATCACGTCCTTATACACCTACACGTGATGATGTAGAGTACATCTATTGTGAAGATGAAATCATTCTATTGAAGACATTCCTTGCATGGTGGCAAGATGTTGGACCTGAAGTGATTACAGGTTGGAATGTGAACATGTTTGACATCCCATTCATTGTCAATCGTGTACGTAATGTCCTAGGTTTGAATCAAATGAGAGACATCTCACCTTGGAGAATGGTGAGTGAGAAGTTGGTAGAGGTGTTTGGTAGAAAGCAACAGACTTATGACATTGCTGGTGTCTCAGTTCTTGACTACCTTGACATCTATAAGAAGTTTACCTATACCAACCAAGAATCTTATCGCCTTGATTACATTGCTGAGGTTGAGTTAGGACAGAAGAAACTTGATCACTCTGAGTTTGCTACCTTCAAAGAGTTCTATGATGGCAACTGGCAGAAGTTCGTTGATTACAACCTAGTTGACGTGGATCTGGTTGACAGGTTAGAAGAGAAGATGAAACTCATTGACTTGGTGATGTTGATGGCGTATGATGCCAAGTGTAACTACACTGATACATTTGCACAGGTAAGACTATGGGACATCATCATCTATAATTACCTGAAGAAACAGAACATTGTCCTTCCATTGATGAAGAGCAATGAGAAACCAGATCAATTTATTGGTGCTTATGTTAAAGAACCTAAACCAGGTGCTTATGATTGGATTGTATCCTTTGACTTGAACTCACTGTATCCTTCACTCATTAGATTTCTTAATGTATCACCAGAGACATTGATTCCCAACAAACATGTTGATGTGAATCATCTTAAATTGATTGATAAGAAAGAGACAGTCAATCCACCTGGTGATTATGCTGTAGCAGCTAATGGTGCCCTGTATGATAAGACTATGACTGGTATGATGCCTGAGTTAGTCATCAAGATGTATGAAGAACGTGTAGGTTATAAGAAACGTATGCTACAATATAAACAGTTGTTAGTTGATGTGGAATCTGAGATGAAGAAGAGAGGTATTAACTAGTGGGATATTTAATCGGTGGTGCTGGTGAAGAAGCACAAGAAGAGATTGTAAAGTCAGGTAAAGACTTATCTCACCTCTCTAATGAACAACTACTAGAACTTCATGCTCAGACTGTGAAGGATGTAACTAAGTTCAGTAACTTCCAGATGGTGCGAAAGATCTGTTTGAATTCGTTGTATGGAGCAATTGGTAACAACTACTTCAGGCACTATCGTCTTGAGAATGCTGAGGCTATCACATGTACAGGACAGGTTGCTATTCGTTGGATTGAACGTAAGCTCAATGAGTATGTAAATAAGATGTTGGGTACTAAGGATACAGATTATGTTGTTGCTTCGGATACTGATAGTATCTACCTTAATCTTGGGAGTCTTGTGGATAGGGCTGCATCCAACGGTAGCTTACCAAGCGAAAGAACTGTCGACATTCTAAACAAGTTCTGTCAGGATAAGATTGAACCATTCATTGATGAGTCATACAAAGAGCTCTCTGACTACCTGAACTGTTATGAAGAGACTCTCGTGATGAAGCGAGAGTGTATTGCTGAACGTGGTATCTGGACTGCTAAGAAGCGATACATCCTGAATGTATGGGACAATGAGGGTGTTAGGTATGAGGAACCTAAGCTCAAGATGATGGGTATTGAGGCTGTCAAGTCCTCAACACCTAAGCCTTGTCGTGCTTACATCAAAGAGTCTCTCAAGATTATTATGGAAGGTACAGAGGAGGAACTCATTGAGTATGTTGCTTCTAAACGTAAGGAGTTTGAATCTCTACCACCTGAAGTAATTGCCTTTCCAAGAACAGGTAATAACATCTCTAAGTTTATGGATGTCTCTACTCTGTATAAGAAAGGATGTCCCATTCACATCAGAGGTTGTATCATGTTCAACCACCTCCTGAGACAGAATCAACTGACTAATAAGTACAACATCATTCAAGATGGTGAGAAGATTAGATTCGTCTTCCTCAGAGTTCCTAATCCAACTGGTGGTAACATTATGTCATTCATTACTGAATTACCACCTGAGTTTGATTTACATAAGTTCTTGGATTATGATACAATGTTTCAAAAGTCATTCATTGATCCACTCCAGGTTATTCTGGATACCATTGGATGGCAATCAGAAAAAACCGCAACCCTATTTGATTTTTTCACATGATAAATTATTTTCTTACAAAAGAAAGGAGAAAAGAAATCATTGACGAATCTGTACAGGTTGATTGTGAAGGCAACCCAGATTGGGATCCAGATGAATATCGCAAACATCTTGAATCCCTCAACAACTACGAACTTATTACTCTCTGCTGCAACCCATGAGCACATTTCTAAAATCACTAATCAAAGATGTCGGACAAGAATACGCCCTTCTCGCAAAAGATATCGAAGAAGATGAAAGATACGTTAGTACTGGTTCGTATATCTTTAACGCTCTTGTTTCTGGCAGCATCTACGGCGGCCTTTCTGGTAATAAGATTACTGCTATCGCTGGTGAAAGTTCCACAGGAAAGACTTTCTTCGCTCTTGCAGTTGTCAGAAACTTCCTGGATACTAATCCTGACGGGATTGTCGTCTATTTTGATACTGAGTCAGCTATTACTCGTTCCTTACTTGAAGAGCGTGATATCGATACCTCTCGCTTTGTTGTAATGAATGTTGTTACAATTGAAGAGTTCAGAGTCAAGGCTCTTCAATCTGTAGATAAATACATGAAACTGGACAAGGCTGATAGACAGCCTATGATGTTCGTTCTTGACTCTCTTGGAATGCTCTCCACAGAGAAAGAGATTGGAGACGCACTCATTGACAAACAAGTGAAAGACATGACGAAGTCTCAACTCGTCAAAGGTGCTTTCAGAATGCTCACACTCAAACTAGGACAAGCAGATGTTCCGCTTATTGTTACCAACCATACTTACGACGTCATCGGAGCTTACGTACCAACTAAAGAGATGGGAGGTGGTTCTGGACTCAAGTATGCAGCAAGTTCGATTATCTACCTTAGCAAGAAAAAGGAGAAAGATGGAAAAGAAATTGTTGGAAACATTATCCGCGCAAAGACTGCTAAGTCGCGTCTAAGTAAAGAGAACCAACAAGTTGAAGTGAGACTTTATTATGATCAAAGAGGATTGGACACCTACTACGGACTTCTTGAACTCGGTGAGGCAGGCGGACTCTGGAAGAACGTGGCTGGGCGTTATGAGTTCGACGGTAAGAAGGTTTATGCGAAAGCTATCCTCGCCGACCCAGAAAAATACTTCACCCCAGAAGTCCTTGACAAGCTTGACGCCGTCGCCAGACAACAGTTCAGTTATGGAGGAGGAGATGCAGTTCTGGATGAAGGAGTACCCAACACTGACGAAGGATGAGATACAAGACATCCTGATATACTTTGATCACAACGATGCAAACTAATCTAATAAAAACTTATAGGGTGTGTCCTGAAGCATTCTGTGATTCCATCACAGCTTTGTTTGAGGACTCATCCTCTTTTCATGTTAAGAGAGAAGATGAATACAAGTGGTTCACTGAACTCAACATCAATGAACACCATCCAGAGATTGTTCCTCTCTGCATCAATTACCTCAAGAGAGCATTAGAACTCTACAAAGATGACAACCCAGAGTACGCTAAGTATCTTGGTTTGCATGCTCTGGAGGAGTTTAGAATCAAAAGATACAGAGAGAAGGGTGAGTGTTTTGAGACACATGTTGATGTTGGAAACTATCAATCAGCAAGACGTCAATTATCATTCCTGTTCTATCTCAATGATGATTTCACAGGCGGTGGTACAAAGTTTGATGACGTCTTTATAAAACCAAGGAAAGGTGATATACTAGTATTCCCACCCATGTGGATGTTCCCTCATGCAGGTTTACCTGTAGTTAAAGGCACCAAATACATTATGTCTTCATACCTTCACTACTCTTAATGCTATCAGCAATTGAATTATCTATCCTTAGAGGATTAACACAGAATGAGACTTACGCCAGAAAAGTACTTCCATACATTAAGGAATCATATTATACGACGTCCATCGGACGTACTTTATTTGAGCTCAGTGATTCACACTTTCAACAATACAACACCTGCCCATCAAAGCAGGAGTTCGCCATCAGAATCGAAGCTCTTGACGGTCTCACCGATGACGAGTTCAAAGAAATTGGAAACACCTGCATCGAACTCTGGAATGAGGAACCGCCTAAGGAGGTGGATTTTCTAATCAATGAGACTGAGAAGTGGTGTAAGGAGAGAGCAGTTTACCTGGCTCTTCTAGAGTCCATCTCTATTCATGATGGCAAGGGTGAATCAGATCGTGGTGCAATTCCTCAACTACTATCAGAAGCTCTAGCTGTCTCCTTTGATTCTCATGTTGGACATGATTATCTAAACGACTATGATGATAGATACGATTTCTATCACGCTAAGGAGGAAAGAATTTCATTTGGACTAGAATACTTTGACAAAGTTACAAAAGGTGGCATCCCTAATAAAACTCTCAACATCGCACTTGCTGGTACTGGCGTCGGAAAATCTCTATTCATGTGCTCGTTCGCTAGCTCCTGCCTCTTGCAGGGGAAGAACGTTCTCTACATCACTCTTGAGATGGCAGAGGAAAGAATTGCTGAGAGAATTGATGCAAACCTCCTCAACACCAACATCCAAGACATTGTAGAGATTCCTCGTCCCATGTTTGAGACGAAGATAAGTAAGATACAGGCAAAAACACAGGGCAAACTCTTCATCAAAGAGTATCCAACTGCCTCAGCTCACTCAGGACATTTTGATGCACTCATCAAAGAATTGCAACTTAAGCAAAATTTCACCCCTGATATCATATTCATTGATTATCTCAACATATGTAACTCTAGTCGCTATCGTGCTGGTTCCAACGTCAATAGCTATACTGTTGTCAAGAGTATTGCCGAAGAACTTAGAGGACTTGCTGTTCAATACCAAGTTCCAATAGTCTCAGCCACACAAACCACTCGTTCAGGTTTCTCATCCTCTGATGTTGAATTGACTGATACCAGTGAATCATTTGGACTTCCAGCAACTGCTGACTTGATGTTTGCTCTCATCTCTAATGATGAATTAGAATTCATGGGACAGATTATGGTGAAGCAACTGAAGAATCGTTACAATGATGCCAATACCCACCGTAAGTTTGTGGTTGGTATTGATAGAGCTAAGATGAGACTCTTTGACGTTGAGCAATCAGCTCAAGATGACATCCTTGAAAAAGAACCTGAATTCAAGTATAATGACAATGAACCAAAATTCAAATCTAAAAACTTTGCAGACTTCAGCTTCTAGTCTTGTCCAACAGGAAGCTCCACACTATTATATGATGTATCTTCCTGATGGAGGAACAAGATGTTGTGGACAATACCGCGATGCAGTTAGACTGAAGGAGATGTATCCTGATGCTATTGTTGAAAAGGTTTATCCTCCTGAAGTCCCCAAAACTGTTAACATTACTGCCCAGAATCTGGGTATAGAAAACTCGCTAAATGAAGGTGCTAAGCAACTTCCGCAATCTGAATTAGAAACTCTAGACTTATGACAAAACGTATTGATTTTGAAAAGTACTCAAAATTTGTTAATGCTGTTACTTCTGACGAATCTCGTGATTTCGTCGCTTTTAGTGACAGAGTGGTGGCTCTTGATGAGAAGGGCGCTAACATTGAACGTCTTCTGACTGGTGCCGTTGGTATCAATGCAGAAGGTGGTGAAGTGATGGAGATCGTCAAGAAGCTTATCTTCCAAGGTAAGAAGTGGGATGATGAAACCATCTATCACCTGAAGCGTGAACTCGGCGATGTTCTTTGGTACGTGATGCAGTGTCTCATTGCTCTTGATTCAGACATGGAAGAGGTTATCAATATGAACATTGAGAAACTGAAGAAGCGTTATCCTGGTGGTGAGTTTGATGCATACTACAGTGAGAATAGAGAGGTTAACGATCTATGAGTCTTGCAATCATTTACTCAGATCGTACACAAGAATGTGATCGTGCCGTAAGTTTGATGCAGAGCCTAGAACATAAGTTTGTTGAGTATGTTCTAGGAAGAGACTTCACTGAATCGCAATTCAGAAATGAGTTTGGTGAGGAGGCAACATTTCCTCAGATTGCAGTTGGAGTCAAACACATTGGTTCACTAAAAGAAACATTACAATACTTTAATCATAATGGAATTACCAACAGACTTTGAAGTTTATGACAATGGTGACTTCAACGTGTTTCTAACACGTTGGGGTACATGGGCAGCAACCACCTGTGATGGTAAAGGACTCTGCTCTGGTTTAGATAAGAGTGCAGTCATCTTCTGGGCACGTGAACACCTGAATGGGTTTCAGTTAAGTTATGCATCATACCCTAAAGAGAGCAAGGTAGTTGAGTTATAATAACTAGGTAAGAAAGGGAGATCCCATGGCTGCTGGTAAGAACACACATCTCGAACATATTGAGGATGAGATCATCAATAAGGGAACTGCTGGTGCTCAACAAGCAATCAGCATCTTGAGAGAGATGGGTAAGATGCTCTCAGGAGATACTGGTGCTGGTGTCTCTGTCACCACCAAGTGGGATGGTGCACCCGCAGTTGTGTGTGGTATTGATCCAGCAGATGGGAAATTCTTTGTTGGTACTAAGTCAGTATTCAATAAGAACGATCCTAAGATTTGTAAATCAGTAGAAGATGTTAATAAGCTATACAGTGGAGCTCTTGCACAGAAGTTGATTGCTTCTTATAATCTACTCAAAGAGTGTGGAATCAAAGGAGTTCTACAAGGTGACTTGATGTTCACTGATGATAAGAAGACAGAGACAATTCAGGGTGAGAGGTACACAACCTTCCGCCCTAACACCATCACCTACGCAGCAAAGGTAGGAAGCAAGATGGAGAGAGAGATTTCTGCTGCTCAACTTGGTATTGTATTTCACACCAAATACAATGGTGATTCATTACCTACAATGACATCAAGTTTCAATGTGAAAGATAGTGATTTCAAAGCAAGTAATGGTGTATGGATCCAGAAAGCAGAGTTCAAGAACATTGGTAATGCAGCAAGTTTTACTTCAGGTGAACTTCAGAAATACAATGCAGCAGTGAACAAGGCAGAAGGTTCAGCAAAGCAAACAAAAGGAGTACTTGACTTTATTCAATCTGGTAAGAGGACGTTACAGATTGATACTGAGTTCAAGAAGTTCTTCAACAACTATGTGAAGGCAGGACAGTCAATACCATCAGTTGAGAAAGCATACACAGATTTCTCCAAACATCTTGAGAAAGAGTATAAGAAACAGATTGACAAGTTAAAGACTCAGAAGTCTCAAGATAGGAAGATGGCAGAGTTACTTGAACATCTTGACAACTATCAGAAGATGCAAAATCAATTCAAGATGTTGATTGCAACCTACATGAATCTGGCAGTTGCAAAGAACATTCTTGTAGATAAGATGAAGAAGATTTCAAGACTCAATCTCTTTGTTGCTACATCCTCTGGTGATTATGAAGTCACCACCCCCGAAGGATTCGTTGCAATTTCAGGTAAGTCAGCAGTAAAACTCATTGATAGACTAGAGTTCTCACGTTTGAATTTTACTGTACCTAAAACTTGGTAATAAATAAAAGAAAGCGTCAGTTAGATGAACTATAGCGAGTGGTTAGAGTCTCTTGTAGAGTCACCTTTCACAGTGAATGATAAACCCTCCTGCCCAAATGGTTACAGGTGGGATAAGAAACAAATGATGTGCGTCCCTAAATCCGCTAAGGATGATGTAGGTGCACATAATAGTAAAGACAGAAAGCCTGATAATGGACCTGGTTATAATGTGTTAGGTTCACATGGACAGAATGGTGCACCTTATGCTTATGAGGAGCAAGGTAATAACGATTCTGGTGATGGCGAATGAGACTACAACAGTTTCTAGAACGTAAAGGAGAGAAGGCTCATAGAGATGCTGTAGCAATGGGCTTACAGTATAAAGGGTTTGGATACTGGGCAGATCCACAGACTGGTGAAGCAAAATATAAGACTGTAAACGATCAACTGGTGCCTGTAGAAGGTGATGTTGAATCTGAGTTGTATAAGGGTGATGGAGAAGATGAAGGACCTACTAAATCAGGTGCTGGTGGACAGATGGCAGTACCAGGTGGTGCAGCTGCTGGCGCACCAGTAGCGCCACCTGTAGGTTCTGGTGAGAACATTGGACCTGCAATGGGACAAGCACAAAGACCTACTGAGAAGAAAGGTTGGGAAGCAGGTCCTGATGGCGATACTTGTGTTGATGGACAGCCAACTGAGGAACTACCTCAAGACATGTTTGTTGGTAAAACTAACTCAGCAAGATGGACAGCAGGTCCAGATGGCGATAATGCCATGGAACTGGGTGAGATGCGGCAGTGGATTAGTGAAGCAGAGTTCAATAGAGATAGAAAGCAACACATTAAGAATGTGAGAGATTTTGCTGACGGCAACAACTCTAATCCAGGTACTGAAACAAAAAATGATGTAATGTTTGCACAAGGTAGAGGTTCAGCATGGCTGAAAAGTTATCTTAAGAGAGTTGCTAACAATGCTGGTGTTACACCACCTACTTCATCTTCATCAACTGAAGATGATCAAGGACTTGGTAGTGATTTTGTACCTCTAAACACACAACAAAAAGCAGATAGAGCAAAAAGATTAAATAAAAATAATAAAGATAAACAAAGAAAGGCACCTGCTAAGAAGATAGCAGATGATTTATTTGACAAAGGTATTGAACCAGAATTTCCTCTTGACAGGCAAATTATTAGAGCACTCAATGCTAGAAGAAAGAAGGATACACAAAGTCCTGGTGCCTATCAGAGAGGTCTGAAATGGATGAAGGATCAGGATTTAGCAGGTGGAACTGGCAGCAATGAATACCGTGATTCTGATGGAAAGATAAATCAAGATTCTAGATACGATTCGTACCCTTATGATGATGATTCACCAGAACCACCAAGTTGGTTAGGTGGAGGAACTCCTAAGGTTCAAGATACTGATGAAGAGAATGTATTAGGACTCAATGCATCAGCAAGAGAACTGGTACAGGATGCAGATTTTGATTTGGATCAGTATGATGATAGAAGTCCACTTGCCTCAGGTGCTTTTGGTTCATTCACATTAGGTGATGATGGTGTGGGTGTGAAGACAGGAAACATTGGACCTGGTGAACTTGCAGCTCTGTATGCAATGAAAGATAATCCTCACTTTCCTACTCTTATCAATGCAAGATTTGATGGACCTTTCATCAATCAATCTGCTGCTTATAATAATCCTGGTGACAACTCAAACATGAGAAGGGGTGCAGATGGAAACTACTTTGATCCTAAGACAGCACAAACATGGGATAAGAGATTCCCTGGTGCTTGGGGTAAGTACGCAATGAGTGTTGCTGGTGGTGAACAACTTGCAAGTGTATGGAATGATTTGACTCCTGACATCCAAGAGAAAGCATTGAAGAGTTTCTGGGAAGCAAGAGGTGAACTCCATAAGGCAGGTTTCTCTCACAATGATATGCATGGTGGTAACATCATGGTGGATCCTGAGACAGGTGAGGTTTCAATCCTTGACTTAGGACTTGCTGATGATAATCCTACCTCTGCTCTTATGGAAGCATTGGGTGGACTAGACTTTGAAGAAGGTAATGACTATCAACTTGCTCATCAAGTTTCAGGTTCTAACCTACCTCAGGAGATTATGGATAGAATCACTGAGAGAAGATCAGCATTTGAAGAGAGAATAATGGATTCTTTTGAAGGTGATATGGATGATGAAGAAGGATATGACAACGCTTTATCAGTTCTCTCCAGTGTGATGGGTGGTAATATCAGAATGGATAGGGAAGAATTAGAGAAGATTACAAGTGTATTTCCTAACCTAGGAGATGGTGATTTTGTAAAAGAAAGACTTGCTGAACTCTATGATGGGTTGTGGGATACAGAGTATCCTGAAGATGCAGCAAGAGAAGAACCTACACCTGGTGGTTTGATGGGCAATAGAAGTAGAGTTGATAGTCTTATCAATAGAATGAGAGGTAAAGGACAGATAGGTACAGGAGCATCAGGCAAGATTCGTAAAGCAATGGGTATTGACCCTGATGACTAACTATGATACAATAAGTATGTAATTAGGAGTATCCATGAAAGATCTAAACAACTTCCTCTCTGAGAAGAAAGATGAGAAGAAGAAAGCTCACACTGTCAAAGATGGTGAAGGTGCTGATGATAAGAAGTACATTACCATGATGGGTGAGTATAAGCAGTTGCGTAAGACAGATAAGGAAGCAGCAAATGAGTTGCTTGAGAAAGCATTCAAACTTGCTAAAGATGGTGATGTCTCTAAGAACGCTAAGATTGCTGCCGCTTACATCTGAACTAAATACCTGAAAAGGGTATTAGAATGTCGCGCTGGAGTAACTGGAGTAGAGGAGAGCAAGAGAAGCCTAAGTTTCTTGGTAACTTTGTAAAAGAAGCATTAGATACTGGTAATCCTGCTGTTGGTTCTTCTCCTGCTGAGAGAGCAAGACAACTAGGTTTACAATCTGATGGTAGTGGTGGTTATATTGATCCAGAGACTGGACAGAAGGTTGCTGCCACTGTAAATGGTGAACTAGTCTTCTATGATAATAGAGGAATGAGTGGTGGTGCAGTATCTGATGGGTCAGGTGGTTCTGACTTAGTGAATGCAAAACCAACTTGGAGTGATCCAATGACAGGTTTGGCAATCACACCACCATCTCATCCTGAATCACCCTTTGAGAAGGGTGCAGTTCCTGATGCAATTCCTGCAGCAGCACCTGCTGGTTATGATTCGTTTATGAATCAGACTAAGATGAGGATGTATAATGCAAATCAACAAATAAATGCAACTCATAATGTAAACAATCCAATGCAGGCAGCACCTGCTTCTGGTATTAATCCTATTGGTTCTGGTGGAACTGTAGATCAAGGTCCAAACATGGAACTGCCTGGAATGGCAGAGGGAGTTGGTGATAATGCTGAAATGCGTGATAAGATGGGTATATTACCCAAATTAGGAAAGACATTTGCTCAGATGAGAGGTGAATTGCAAGTAAGTCCAAATCCTCCTGGTGAGGAAGAAGGTGGTGGATCTAAAAAAAAATCTACAGCACAACGAATGAGTGATGCAGTTGATGCTGCTGGTGGTGAAGAAGCAATCAATAAACCTGTAATATCAAAAGTGATTAAAGATATCAAAAAGGATGAAGAATTTCCACAAATCGCAAAACCATCACCTCCATCTGAACCAAGTTCAATACCCAGAACACTTTCAAATACATCACGATCAAAAAAGAGAAAACCAGATGAAAGAGATGCTGATATAAGATGGTCTCAAGGTGCAAATGAAACTGATTTGATAGGTGAAACAGCATTCATGCAAGGATTATACTCTGTATTGAATGGTGATTACAATACAGATATCCTACAATATGTTGGAAAGAAGGAAAAGGATATTCCTGAAGAATATCGTGAACAGGTGCAAGCATTTAGTGATCACATTTCTGATCATCTTCCTAAAGGTGGTTTGAATAAGAAATGGGAAGCTGCAGCTGCACAAATGGTTCAATCATTACTTCCTCATCTTGATTTAAATGAAACCTACAGTATTTCAAAAGCTGATGGTGGTAATGATGGCATGAGAATGACTGATATACCTGAAGAAGCTAGAAATCACACTTACGATTCTTTGAACAAAGCATTAATTGATAATGTTGGATCTGAATCATTACTTGAGATGATGGGAATGGATAGTGGTAATTTTATTGAACACCACGATCCAACTGATGTTGTTTTGATGGCACAGGGAGCAGCAGAAGAAATTCAAGAAAAACTTCAAGATGCAGTTGAAGATTTTCAGATGGATGGTGACAAAGAGAAGATGATGAAGGCAGTCGCGCAAATCAAACGTGATGCTATTATTGCTAAGAAATTATTCAACATCTCACTCAAAAAACCTGGTAAGAATGGAGTTCACGCTCTCACTCGTAATGTGAGTAATGAAGAAGATAATAAAAAGGTTGATGATGCAACAATGGATTTGATTACGGATTCAGATTCTGCTTCACAAAGATGGGGAACAGATGCGGATAATATTGCAGATCTTACTGATGCATTTACATTAGCATGGAAAATGAAAGATGATGCATATGATACAGATTTTGAAATTCCAGCTATCATTCACTCTGGTAATGCAAATAAAAATACACCATTTGATTTTGCTGGTAATGCAAAATTTGAAGGCAAAATTAAAGGAAGTGGAGCAAAGGCGGGTACAATTCCTCAAGATTGGTTTTCAGATCCAGAAGTAACTGAAATGTTGGGATATGGTAAAATGGACGAAGAAGGTAATGATATGATGGATGAAGAAGGTAATCCAATTCTGGAATCATTCGCTGATAGATTTGGTGGACTTCAGAATATGTTGGGTATTGATCCAAAAATGAATAATGATGGTTCTGAGAATAAGAAAGCAAAGTTAGCACGAAGATTCACAGAAGAAGAGGTTAATAAAATCAAAGAATTAGCCCAATCTGTTCAAGATTATGATGGTAATTTCAAACTTAAAACTAGATTACCTAAAGGAATTGAAGATATTCCAAGCTTCATTGATAAGCTTATGGAAGTTGATAATAAGATGCAAGATTTTCGTCCTGAAAGTCCAGTAAGATCAACAGATAGAAATGTAAATCCATATGATTTAAATTTTACTGATGAGCAGAAAGCTGAAGCTGATGAGATGATGGGTGGAACACCAGGTGTCAACATTAGAGCTATTATTAGAAACAAAGTAAGACAATTAAGGTATGTAAAATTGCTTCAAGAACTTGAGTCAAAAGGTAAACTTGAAGAATTCTCAAAGAGAAAAATCTATCGTAAAGCAATGAAGATGGGCAATGAATTTAGTCCTTATTTCTTTTTAGGTTGATTTGTGTTATAATAGATGAGTAAACCTCAATGATATTATGAGCTTAGATATCAATACAGTCCATCTGATGTCCAACATTGATGGTATGATGAAGATGGATGCTGAATCTGTAGATTTAGTTGTTACATCTCCTCCTTATGATAATCTACGTACTTACAATGATTCATCCACTTGGAACTTTGATGTATTCAAGCAGGTTGCTGATGGTTTGATTCGTACTCTGAAGCCTGGTGGTGTGATTGCATGGAATGTTGCTGATGCTGTAGTGAATCTTCATGGTAAGAAGAAAGAGGATGGTACTTCTCAAACAGGTACATCCTTTCGTCAGTGCTTGTACTTCATGGATCAAGGTTTGAATCTACATGATAACCTTCTCTATGCAAAACCAGCTGCTCGCTTTGCTGCTGGTGTGAAATCATTACGTCACTCCAACATCTATGAGTATTGTTTCATTCTCTCTAAAGGTCGTCCCAATACCACCACTCTCCTAGTTGATAAGCCCAACAAAGGTGCTGGTAAAGCTTATGTGAAAGGTGGTGGACGTAAAACCACTGGTGAGCGTGTTGGTAGAAGCAAAGATAAGAAAACTTATCTCACACCTGAGTTTGGTGTACGTACTAACATCTGGACGTATACTAATACTCACACCAATCGTGATTGCTATGAGCATCCTGCTCTGATGCCTCCTGGTTTAGCTCTAGATCTTATCAAAACCTACAGTAAAGAAGGTGATTTGGTTCTAGATCCATTCATGGGTTCAGGTACTACAGCTCGTCAAGCATTTGATGTAGATAGAAACTTCATTGGATTTGAGATTGATCCTACCTTCCATGAGTTGTGTTTGAAAATCAATGGTGAACACATGAATCGTGGTCGTCTAGATTTTGGTTGATGTGATATAATAAAAGAGTAAATCAAAGTAACTATGTTTCAAATCTTACATGGTGATTGTGTAGATATGATGAAGACTCTTGATGAGAAGAGTATTCACATGGCTGTCACCTCACCACCTTATTATAATGCTCGTGAATACGCCACATGGCCCACGTATGAAGACTATCTGAACTTTCTAGAGTCAGTCTTCTCTGAAGTCTATCGTCTTCTAGATGATGGCAGAATGTTCATTGTGAATTCATCACCTGTCATCTCAGCACCAGAGAAGCCTAGTAAAGAAGACTCTACTCGCTGGCCCATTCCATTCCACATCTTCAATCTTTGTGAGAAGGTTGGCTTCAAATACATTGATGATATTCAGTGGGTTAAGCCTGAAGGTGCAGCACCTAATCGTAATGGTGCATTCTTTCAGTTGCGTAAGCCTGTGATGTATAAGCCCAACACCATCTCAGAGGCTATTCTGGTGATGCAGAAGCCCACTTGTAAAGTCTCTGATGTACTCAAAAAGTACAAAGGTGATGTTCTTGATCAGTCTCTTGTGGCTGATGGTTATGAGCGTTCAAACGTATGGCAATTCAATCCTGAGACTGCATCAAAGCATACAGCACCTTATCCACTTGCTCTGACTGATAGAGTCGTAAAGTATTACTCATTTGTTGGTGATACTGTTCTAGATCCTTTCTCTGGCTCTGGCACCACTGGTGTCTCTGCTGTGACTCATAATCGTGCTTATGTTGGTTGTGAAATGCATCAAGAATACGTAGATATGGCAACTGAGCGCATTCAGCGTTATGATAATACTCTGGCAAATCTCCTCTGATGATTGATTTACGTCTTGGTAATTGTGTTGAACTTGCTAAAGATCTAGATGATAATTCTATCAATGTAACTGTCACCTCACCACCTTATAACAAGTGTGGTGTGGGTGGTGGTTTGTTTCGTAAAATCAATTATGACACCTTTGATGACACTCTACCTGAAGAGGATTATCAGAATCAACAGATTGAATTACTGAATACCCTCTATCAGAAGACTGTTGATGGTGGTTCTCTGTTCTATAACCACAAGGTAAGATACTTTGAAGGTGGAGCCATCTCACCATGGCAGTGGCTTACGCAGACATACTGGCACATCAGAGAGGAGATTATCTGGGCAAGAGGTTCAGGTCCTGAGATTTCAGGTTACAGGTTCATTCAACAAGATGAACGTATCTACTGGTTGTGTAAAGGTAAGAAGCATCCACGTCTGCCACGTGAATGTGCCAACTATACTTCTATCTGGAAGTTTGGTGCTGACTTGAAGAATGATCACCCTGCACCCTATCCTCTTCAGTTGCCAGTCAGGTGTATCCAGTCTGTGTTACAAGAACCTGGACTCATCTTTGATCCTTATAATGGTTCAGGTACATCAGGTGTTGCAGCAAAGCTACTTGGACATGATTACATTGGATTTGATGTATCTGAGAAATACATTGAAGAAGCAACAGAACGTATTACCAACATCTCAAAGCGTGACAAGGATAAGTTCAATGAGTGCTCAATAGTAGGTTCATCAAATCTTATCTCTTTCTTTGAATAATAAATAATAAAAAGACATTGGTATAATGGGTTTTAGATCCTTTTACGAACAAGCGGGTGGCGCACAAGAAGCACTGAAACCTAAGAGGATGAATGACTCTGTGGTTGAGGTGTTTGGGCGTCACAACCCACCTCATATGGGTCATGGTGCCACGTTTAACATGGCAAATGATATTGCTCAGAATGAGAATGCAGATCAGAAGTTTTATACATCCAGATCACAAGATCCTAAGAAGAATCCATTGCCATTCCAGGCTAAACTTGGATTCCTAAAGGAATTATTTCCAGATCATGCTGAGAAGTGGGACGATGATGAGGGTGTGAGAACCATTCTTGGTTCAGCAACAAAGGCTCATCAGGAAGGTTATAAGAACTTTCACTTTGTAGGTGGTGCTGATAGACAACAAGGTATGGAAGATTTGTTGAGAAAGTATAATGGTAACTTATATGATTTTGATAACATCTATTCACACTCAGCTGGCGAGAGAGATGAGGACTCTGACGATCCTATTATGAACCTCTCTGCCTCCAAATTGAGGAGAATGGTTCAATCTGGAGATAGTCAGGGATTTATGGAAAACTTCCCTAAAAATGGAGATGTAGCAAAGAGACTATTTGCTGCTCTTCAGATGTATGGACAGAAGAATGAGGATTGGGAAGTAGCACCAAGATATAACCAGGAACTAATCAGAGAGATGTATCGTGATGGTGACTTATATCAGGTTGGTGACATTGTAGAGTCTCTCTCATCAGGTTTGATTGGAAGAGTACACAGATGTGGTACCAATCACCTTATCTGTGTGACAGAGGATGAGATAATGTTTAAGAACTTTATTCATGATGTACAATACTATGATTGATTTTTCAAGAATAAACCGACAAATAAACGAAGAACCGTTTGCCAACCAAAGACAACAAGGACAAGGTAGGTTTAATAGGCACAATGATGGCGGCTTTGGCACAATGGCTGAAGACAGAACATTAGAACTGCTTCAGAAGATAAATCCAAATTCAACATTTGAACAACTTGGTGATAGTAATACATTAAAAACAGATATCATTCAAAGGCAAGGTAATAATAGCAGAGGATATTCTGTAAAGGCAACTAAAGATCCATCTGTACCTGTTAAAGTGAATAGTGCCAACAGTCAAGTTGGTTCACGTGGATCATTTAGAAAGATGTTGATGAATGGTAGTGATAATAAAGATTTATTCACAAGTGATTATAATTACTTAAACACGGAAGACGGAAGAAACAGATTTATTGATATCATCAGTGATAATCCTGCTGCCAGAGCATATCTTATGTCTTATGGACTAGGATCACGTAGAAGTAATGGTGGCAACTTTGATTTGAAAGAATTGGTTGGTGGTGGCACAATGTCACAAAATAGATTACTTGATCAGGTGAGTCAGAGAGGAGACAATCCATTTCTTAAACCTGATGAACTCAAAGAGGCTTTTCCTGATGAGTTTGAAGCTTTCATGGAACATCTTCAGGATAATAAAGGTGGAATCTTCAATCAGATGGTGAGGCAGCACCAATCAAGGTATCCTTCAAATTCATATCAATATGGTGATGCTAAACCAATTGATATGATGGCTCATCTGGTTTCACAAGCAAAATACAATAGAGTTTTTACAGATAAAGGTGAAAGACGTGATCCCACTCATGTTGATATTAGAGATGTTAGTGACTCAGCAATTGAAGAAGCAATGGAATATGTGAAGTGGTATAATGATGGAAATAACTTTTACCTTGCTCCTGAAGAGACTGATGATTGGAATAAGAGACTTCTTGATATTAATCCAATGAATGCATCAGTTAATGCTTGGGGTGCTAAACCAGGTGTTAATAGAAGAAATCTTAATCATATGCCAGCATCATCTCAACCAGGTAGACAGATAACAACAATGGGCGTAGACGAAGGTATGCTCAATGATGTATTTGGTGAACCTTTATGGTCTAAAAATGTATATTCAACAGCTAATGAAGATGGAACTGATGAGGGCATCTCTCATATAGAGAGCAGATAAATAACATAAAAGAAAGCTTCATGGATTTCAATCACTTACATTTCTCTGAGGGTATGGATCCCATCGAACAGTCTGCTGCTGATAAAGCAGCTCAGAGCACTGACATGAAGAGAGACATGAGAGTCAGAAGTGCTCAACAGAGACAAATGGCTCAGAAGTCTAAAACTAAGGAGAAGGCATCAATGGTGTATAATGAACACAAGGCGATGGAAGTCAACAGAGCCTATGATAGAATGAAGTCTGACTGGAGAGAAGAAATTACTGAGCATAGAGGTACACCAGCAGGTGAAGAGGATGAGAACAAACAGCATCCTTATGTGGATGTAATGCCCATGACTGATCAAAAAGAGAAACGAGCTAAGGAACAGATGGACAAAGCAAAGAAAGTTGGTGTTGAAAACGCCAGTAAGATGGCATTAGAAGATTTCAGTTTTGAAGATGCCCTTGGTAAACTCATTGATGAAGCTAAAGAAACTGATAATAAAGCCTTTCAGATGATGAAGGATAAGTACAAAGATGTACTTTTTAAGCCAGGTAAGCCCAAGAGTCCTGAAGAGAAAAAGGCAGATGCCGCAAAGAGAGCAAAGAATTACGCAGACAATAATAAGGACTACAATCCTTACAAGGCAAGAGCTGGCGAGTCTGACTGATGAGAGCTCTTCTTCGTGAGTTAAAAACAACTCTTCAGTCTCATGACACTCTTAATCCTAAGTTATGGGATGGAGAGAAACTGGATCCTGAAGTTTGGCAAGCTCTAAATAAAATTTCGAAAGAGTGGGCAAAGTTTGCCAACATCCCTAATAAGGCAATTAAGGATGTAATCATTGTTGGCGGTAATGCAAATTACAACTACACAAAGTACTCTGACATAGATCTCCATCTGATGCTTGACAAGAGCCAGGTTAAGTGTGATGGACTGGTCGACGATTATCTGCTATCGAAGAAGCAGCTATGGGCATTAACCCATGACATCACAGTCAAAGGACAACCAGTCGAACTTTATGGACAAAGTGCGGAAGATACCTTCAAAAAGGGTCAGGGAGTGTATTCTCTCCAGTCTAATGGATGGCTCCAACAACCAGAGCGAGTCAAATTTGACGCAAACTCCCAAGCCGTAAAGGATAAGGTCTATGACTTAGAAAGAGCAATCATGGATCTCATCAACTCCAAGTCTGATGATATTGCAACCTTCAAGAGAATGAAAGGCAGACTAAAGGGAATGAGATCCACAGCCATTGAGAAAGGTGGTGAATATGCACCTGAGAACCTTGCTTTCAAGGAACTCAGGAACCATGGAGTTTTAGATAAGATGAACAAGTATCTGCGAAATTTAGAAGATAAAGACTTATCTCTATCTGAAAATCACAAGAAATGTAAGGATGGTAAAGAATGGGATAAGGACAAAAAGAAATGTGTCACTAAAAGTCGCAGACATAGAGCTTACTATGGTGGATATTGGTTGAGTGGACACAATCATTCTGGTGATACAGGAGAAGAGGGTACTGGTGGTGATGGTGGCAGTGATGGCGGTGGTGGCGGCGGAGAGTAATAAATAAAAGAAAAGTTACAAAACCATGCCAGCAAGAGTAAACACCTCAGGAGACATCGGTAACGCGCTTGATGCCTCCGACGCTTATGATAAGGACAACATTTTCCTGACTGATGAAGGTTGGGTGTATCGTCATTACAAAAATGACGCACTGACTAAGTTCTGGGACGAGATTATTGTTGCAGGTGAAGTAGATCCAGCCGCCACCATTGGTGGTGTTGCTAATGCTCCTGTAGATGCGATCGCAGACGCTTCACCTACCTTTGAGACTGGCGATGGCAAAAAAGATGTAGAGTATTCGCCAAATTTTAACTCAAGCTCCTCTGGCGGCGGTGGAACCCCTGGCGGCGGTGGAGCTTCTGGAGCAGATGTCGCACTGACACTATCAGGTGTCACAGCAGGCAACGCTGCTTATGAAACCAGCAATGGTGACAATGGTGCAGTCTCACTCACAGTTGGTGACACCTTGACAATCACCAATAACAGTGGTGGACATCCCGTTATCATCACTGAATCTGATGGCGGATCAGCAACCTCTGAGGGTTCAACAACTGGTAGTCCTGCTAATGATGGCGAATCACTTGTTTGGGATACGACAGGAGCATCCGCTGGTACCTACTACTATCAGTGTCAGTCACACTCAGCAATGATTGGAACGATTACACTGAACTCATGATATGAACTTCAATGAATTGAATAAGGACAACTTCCTTCTTTTTGCTATTAAATATTATGATAATCCAACAGCTACAACTCAGGATGAGTTTGATGAGGATCTAAACAGATTCAAGTATGTGAAGCGTTGGTTAAAGAAGTATGATGAAACAGGGGAGATGAACTCTCATCTCCTTTTGAATCACATCATTATCATTTTCAATTGCTGGCACGATGCCGCAATTCCAATGTTGTTTTATAAAATTAGTCCTGAATACTGGACTTATTTAAAATCATTCATTGTTTACCTTAATAGGTTACCTGAGTTTCCTGAGACTGGACTACACGACATTAGACCAAATCTAAATGTTCTCGGTATACTTAAGGGTATCTAAATCTCAAAAGTATCACTACCATTATAACACAAAAATGACAACTGCTAAACCCTCTCTTCAACAGAGACTCCAAAACATCATAGAAGATGCGTGTGCTAGTTGTGGTGGTGACGGTGGTATGTCTGCTGGTGATGGTGGATTCACTGGTGATGCAGATGCCACAGGTCCAGTCGCTGGTTATGACCCAACAATGGGTAAAATTGACAAGATTCGTAAAAAACGTAGGAATCGTATTCAACCAAGATGACAACTCTACTTCTATCACTGGCATCACCAGTTCTAGCAGGTTTAATTTCATTGGCAATTTGGCAATCTAAAAGAAACGCTAATAATGTAGAGAGTGGACTCAAGAACCTTCACAGTTGTGTCCACGAGGTCTCACAGAAGGTTGATGAGGTACAATTGGACATTGCTAAGAATTATTGCACCAAAGAGGAACTAAAGGACCACGTTGATAAGGAAGACGAATGGCATGATAAGTTCTCAAAGGATTTAACAGAGATAAAGGACACTCAGTGGCAGATAAGATTAGATCAACTTGAAATTAAGGGAAAAACTGATAAAATGTAAGTGGTTATCTACCACCTGAATGTATACAGAGATAAAATACCTCAACCTACT
>Ga0181379_1000418_pt1 | contig 21330 bp, 16 predicted proteins | sample 2SPOviralmetaG_FD_130115 | JGI IMG/M metagenome (GOLD analysis project Ga0181379, IMG submission 130115) | Marine viral communities from the oligotrophic San Pedro Time Series (SPOT) site, San Pedro Channel, CA, USA - 2 SPOT_SRF_2009-07-10 | ecosystem: Environmental > Aquatic > Marine > Strait... | reverse complement strand
TGGTGAAATGGGAACATCTGGTACTGATGGTTCAAACGGTTCTTCAGGAACTGATGGTTCGAATGGTTCTTCAGGAACTGATGGAACTGATGGTTCTGATGGTACAAGTGGAGCTAAAGGTGACGATGGTTCTTCAGGAACTGATGGTTCGAATGGTTCTTCAGGAACAGATGGTTCTTCAGGTACTGATGGTACAAGTGGAGCTAAAGGACAAACAGGCTCTTCAGGAACTGATGGCACAAGCGGTACAGATGGTTCTTCAGGTACAGATGGTACAAATGGTAGCAGCGGTACTGACGGTTCTTCTGGTACAGATGGTTCAAACGGTTCTTCGGGAACAGATGGTACAAATGGCTCGAGTGGAACTGACGGTTCTTCGGGTACAGATGGTTCAAACGGTTCAAGTGGTACAGATGGTTCAAACGGTTCAAGTGGTACAGATGGTACAAGCGGTACAGACGGTACTTCTGGTACTGATGGTTCGAATGGTTCAAGTGGTACAGATGGTTCTTCAGGAACTGATGGTTCAAGTGGTACAGATGGTTCAAACGGGTCAAGCGGTACAGATGGTACAAATGGTTCTTCGGGAACAGATGGTTCAAGTGGAACTGATGGTTCTTCAGGAACTGATGGAGAAAAAGGTGCACCGGGTGTATTTGAAGGTTCTTCTGGTTCTTCAGGAACTGATGGCACAAGTGGCACAAATGGTAGTAGTGGAACTGATGGTTCTTCGGGTACAGATGGTTCAAACGGTTCTTCAGGTACTGATGGCACAAATGGTTCGAGTGGAACTGACGGTTCTTCAGGAACTGATGGAGCTAAAGGGCAACCGGGAACAGGAGTTACAATATTAGGAAGTTATGCTTCAGAGGCAGATTTATGTGCTGCATTTAACGGCGGTACATTAAGTGGAAATAATCCACCAAATATAGGCGATTCATATATCATAGGAGATGATTTATATGTATATGATGGTACTTCTGGTTTATGTGGATTTAATAACGTTGGTCAGATCCAAGGTGATGACGGAACTTCAGGTACAGACGGTACAAGTGGTACAGATGGTACTTCAGGAACTGATGGTTCAAGTGGTACAGATGGTTCAAATGGTTCTTCAGGAATTAACGGAACTTCTGGTACTGACGGTTCAAGTGGAACTGATGGTACAAATGGTTCTTCAGGTACAGATGGTTCAAGTGGAACTGATGGTTCGAATGGTTCTTCAGGAACAGATGGCACTTCAGGAACTGACGGAACTTCAGGTACAGATGGTACAAATGGTTCTTCAGGTACAGATGGAACTAGTGGAACTGATGGAACTAGTGGCACAGATGGTACGAATGGTTCTTCAGGTACAGATGGAACTTCTGGTACAGATGGAACTGATGGTTCTTCAGGTACAGATGGCTCAAGCGGGACTGACGGTTCAAACGGTTCGAGTGGAACTGATGGTACTTCAGGAACTGATGGCTCAAGCGGGACTGACGGTTCAAACGGTTCGAGTGGAACTGATGGTACTTCAGGTACGAATGGTTCTTCAGGAACTGACGGAACTTCAGGTACAGATGGTACGAATGGTTCAAGTGGTACAGATGGTCAAAAAGGTGAACCTGGTTTAATTGCTGTAAATCCTCTTTGTGAAGGTGTAGAATTAACAGGTAATACAGATGTTTATGCATTTATTGACACTACTTCTGGACCATACAACACTAATATAAATAATAAATATATCATGCTAGACGCTTTAAGTGAATGGCATGCTCAATATACTATAGATAATCCAGGATATACTGGTAATTTATACGTTGCACAATCACAAGCTTCAGGGTCAGGAACAAATGGGATTGGTGGAGAAAGATGGTTAAGTGTGGTTCCCGTTTTAAGAGGTCCAACCGCAGCGGCAAGAACTTCTATTTACCCAGCAACAGCTACCAATGTAACTCAACCAGGTACTGGATGGTTAGAAAGTGGAACTAATGCAAGTTTTAGTTGGACATTAAGTGGAGTACCAGCTAATTGGGATAATTCTAGCTATGTTTTACCGAGTAGAGTATTTATTATATCTTTCTGTAATGAAGCTAGTTCTGCATATCATACTACGGCAAGAGAATGGACTACTGAGGTAACCACTGATTGGACAACTGATTACAATGCATTCGTTACTGAATACAATGCAATGGATTACTTTGGTGGTATACTTTACCCAGTAACTAATGGTGGTAGTGGAGTTCATAATCACGCATATGCCGCTATTACTGGTGAAAATCCGATTCAAGAGTCTAATTTTGTAGCTGCATTAGGACCTAATTACAATCAAGCTTCAGACTGGGCAAATGTATTTACAGGAACCCCAGGTACTGCTACTAACCCTTATACTGTGGATAATGTAGATTTATATGGTTACGGTTGGACAGGAGTATATAATAAGCAAGAAGTTGGAGGTATACTTGATTTTGATGGCCCAGAATTTGCATTATCTATTAATTCTATCTTAGACCCATCTGGCGATACAGGTTCAGCGATTAATGTCTTTGAATCATATGTTGATGAAATCTTAACTTTAAGAGGACTTTATTCAGAAGATATTACATTTACACTAGACGATGATGGTTGTATTGTAATGGAAATCAATGATGATATTGCAAACGGTGGAACTTCTGGTACTGACGGTTCAAGTGGAACTGGCGGAACTTCAGGAACTGACGGAAGTGACGGAACTAGTGGACAAAAAGGTCAAAAAGGTGAAGACGGAACAAGTGGAGTTAAAGGTTCTTCTGGTTCTTCAGGAACTGACGGAAGTGACGGAACTAGTGGACAAAAAGGTCAAAAAGGTCAAAAAGGTCAAAAAGGTGGAATTGGAACTTCAGGAACTGATGGTACTTCTGGTGCACAAGGTGCGTCAGGATATGGTTATTGTTATGAGCACATCGCTATTAACCCTGTGGCTAAAGACACTAATATTACTGCTAGTAATTTAAAAAGAGCATTTGTAGTTTGTCCTAGTTATTTTAATACAGTAGGATATCATTTAACTGAAATTGTATCATCTTACGGTAACGTAGTAAATGCAGTTACAGTAAATTATCAAATTAGACAAATTAATCCAAGTACAGGTCAAGATACACTACTGAGGCAGTGGACACATACTGGTGGTAGCCAATTTGAAACATTTTCTGTTCCAACTCCGCCTTCACAAGTATCTGGAGCTCATTTATATATTAAAGCAGAAGGTGATACAGCAATTTGGGACGGTTATGGATTTACTGTAACTTTAACTTGGACTAATACTAACTGCTTAGGTGCAGAATAAGTCTAATATATAAATAAACTTAAAATTCGAAATTAATGGCATTATCTGTATTTTCACATCCAGAAGAGTGTAATCCACCTTCAGAACCTATTAATCTTTGGTATCATCCAACAGACCCGGATGAATTATGCGCAGGCAATGGAACATTAGGTCAATATTTCTGGGATGGAGAAACTCTTAATAATGTAGTTCAATCTTCAACATGTGATGGCGGTATGGACGTTGTGTTTGTCGTAGATTATACATACTCAATGAACACTGCTATTAATGGTGTAAAAGCAGGTATTTCTAATATTTTATCTACGATTGCAACTGAATCTGATAACAATTATAGAATTGGATTAGTTTTGTTTGATGAGACATTAGATAATAACGATCCAAGTTATTTCCAAGACAGTGGATATACTTCTTTGCCAGATGGACAGAAGATAATAAACGATGATGTAACAGGCTACCTTCAATATTTTACATGTATGCATCCTATGGGTTCACCCGGAGATGCTAACGAAATACCTAACTTTCAAACTCAATTATCAAAATTAAATACATCACAGTTGGCAATGGGAAGTGGAGAAGGTGTGCCTGAACCAGGCGGTTTGGCAATTTACGAAGTAGTAGAAAATTCATTTGCTGGTCAATTTAGAGAAGACGCTATTAAATTAGTAGTTTTAATTACAGACGCCGTCGAAGGTGGAAATGACGACGCAAATAATATAATAGATACCGCATTTTTCAATAATACATTAATTCCTTTATGCGACTCTAATAATATACAAGTTGCAGTTCAATCTTCACTGAACTCTGGTTCTCAACCACAATACTATGATTTAAGTCAAGATACTACACCACAAGGTAGATTCGATCAAGTTACATTTGATACTAATGGAAACTGGATTAATACGGGTTTAATTGCTGGTATACAATCCTTATGTGAAGATACATTCATTGCAACGTGTAATTGTCCTGAAAGTGGCTATTACACAGAAGATGGCGCAGTTAGTACAGTAGCTAACTCTTATAGTATTTCAAATACTGGTACTACAACACTGCAATATCAATATAAAGATGTTAATTGTGAATGGCAATCAGGTAGTGTTACGGTAGGTCAATCTGCAACTCCTTTTTGTGCAGTTGCAGGTAATGTAGTAATAACATCAGGTGTAGGCGATATAATAGTTGTTTCTGAAAATTGCGATACAGTTTCTTGTACTAATAATGGTGGTCAATGTTCTACTTGGTTCTATTATGATAATTCTCTTTGTGGAGTGACAAGTACTGGACAATGTCCAGGATATAGTAGAGTAAATAATAACTGTGGAAATCAAGACGAATCTTCAACATTGGTATTTTCATTTACCACATGTGCAATTCCAAATGGAACTACAGTTCCTTATACAATAACTGGAGTTCAACAAGCTGATATTCAACAATCATTAACAGGTACAGTAACCATAAACAATGATTCAGCTTCACTCACAATAAATATGGTTGAAGATTATTTAACAGAAGGTGTTGAATCAGTGACTGTGACATTTGGTCCAACAGATTCACAAGGTAATACAGTAGAAACTTCTGGGGGCATATTACTTACGGGTACTTGTAATATTAGCGATAGTAGTACACCTACTGCCGCATATAGGTTTGAAAAATGTAGTACCAATGGATTTGGGAGTCAATATAGATATATTAAAGCTTCTAGTTGGGTAGGAAGTGGTCCTACAAGTACAACTAACATTCAAAAATATATTGATGTATTTTTTGGAATTTGTTATGAATATGATGCTGCAATTAGTTGGACGCCAGCAACAGGCGGAAATCTTGAATACTATATAGACTATGAGTATATAGATGAATGTACATGTCCAAACCCTGAAATACCTTCAACACTAGGTCCATGTGTAAATCCATTTGATATGGAGAACGATCAAGTGGATGGTTCTGATGAATTATTTGCATTTAATTATTGTAATTCTGATGAATCAATAACACCTAATCAAAGTACACAAGGTGTTTATGTGAATAACTATAGTGTAAATGTAGTAGTAACGGGTGGTTACAAAACAGGATATGGTTCTGCTTCTACACAAGTAAAAGACGGTGCAGGTAATGTATTATCAACATTAACATTTACTAAAAATTCAAACGGGACAACTTCTACAAGTTTACCATACACTTTACAAGGTCCAGGTGTTTTTGAATTAGTAGCAAACCAACCGGATTGTACGAATGGAACCGGTGGATGGGTAAAATTAGAGGTTGACGTTAACACATGTAACCCTAATCCAACACCAACACCAACGCCAAGTCCATCTTCTTCTTGTTATGAATATAATTTATTATCTTATTCAAATAATACGATGTTCGTTTGGACTGATTGTGATGGTACATCAAAAAACATTTCATTAAACAAAGGTCAATCTTATGCAATATGTGCTAAATTAGGCTCGCCAGCGATGTTTGACGGTAACGGTACAATAACACAAGGAAATGAATGTGCAAATGGAGCATACCCTTCACAAACACCTTCTAACACACCTTCAAATACACCAAGTAATACTCCAAGTAATACACCGAGCAATACACCTTCAAATACACCAAGTAATACACCAAGTAATACGCCTTCAAATACACCAAGTAATAGTAACGATCTCACAGTTGCTTTTGGAAATAGCATGGGATGTTGGGATTGGCAAAATTATACGGTAAGCGTTCCTTTCGAAGGTTATTTCTCACATAGAGGGGATGGAAGCACCCAATTTGAAGGTGATACAATATCACAATTAAATAGTATGACTTCTAGTCTGTATTTTAATAAAATAGATAATTCAAGTGCAGATAGGTCTTTACAGTTGGCTAGCATTACTGTTGGAGATATTCTTACAGCAACTGATTTTGGTGGCGCTTATATAAGATACACTGTTCAAGGTGTACAATGGACAAATGTTAATTCGATTAGGTCTCTAGTTGTTACTTACCACAGTGGAAATACTACAAACATCATGGTTACTTCAGGGAGTAATACGGAAGTATGTTGGTATAATTCAGATCAGGCGGCTCCAACTCCGACTCCATCGAATACGCCAAGTAATACACCATCTAATAGTTCAACTGGTAACTCATTCCATTACAGTGTAAGAGAATATCCTTCAAATGGTAAAATGTCGCTACAACTGCTAGCTGGCTCACCAACGCAACGTTTTATTGGAGATTTAGTGACACTTCAAGAACAATCGGGCTGTTGGGAAATCATTAGCTTATCAGATAACTCTTTTGATACTATTATCGGTACATGTGGCGGTTTGAATCCAATAGACGACCCTAGTCCAACAAGTACTCCAGCACCAACGCCTTCTAGTTCTTCATCTAGCCAAACATACTATTATTATGAAATGGTAGCTTGTGAATCTGGGTGTAATACTGTTATAGCTAGAAGTTCGAGCCCAAGAATTATAGGTAGTTATTATACACTTTCTGGAGTTTTACAACAAGGATGTAACGGTACTTATAGAATTTTACAAGCTGTTGCTGCACAAGAGTACACTACTGCTATCGGTGGTTATAGAGAGAATTGCTCAGATGGAGACAGAGAATTAGATGACCCAAGATAGAGATGATATATAATATGTACTAACTAATACATATTAAATGACTGACACTATTTTTATTCAGATAGCTAGTTATCGAGACCCTGAATTAAATAACACAATTGCAAACTGTATTGAAAATGCAAAATGGCCTGAAAATCTAAGGTTTACTATCTGTTGGCAACACGCAGAAGAAGATGTATGGGACAACATTGATAGGTGGAAATCTGATTCTAGATTTAATATTTTAGATTTTAATTATACTGATGCCAAAGGTGCATGTTGGGCCAGAAACCAAATTCAACAACATTACAAAGGGGAAACTTACACCCTACATTTAGATTCACATCATAGATTTATTAAAGATTGGGATTTTGAATTAATAGAAATGTATAAACAGCTACAAGAAGATGGTCATCAAAAACCATTAATTACTAGCTATTTACCTAGCTATTTTCCAGATAAAGACCCAGTTGGTAGAATTCAAGAATGTTGGCAATTAGATTTTAATAGATTTACACCCGAAGGTTATATTTGGACTCAACCTTCAACTCAACCTAAATCAGAAAAACCAATACCTTCAAGATTATTTAGTGCTCACTTTGTTTTTGCTAGTGGTGATTTTGCAAGAGATGTGCAACATGACCCAGAAATGTATTTTCACGGAGAAGAACCTAGTTTAGCAGCGAGAGCATATACACATGGTTATGATTTATTCCATCCACATAAAATAATAGCGTGGCATGAGTATGATAGAAATGGAAAGAAAAAACAATGGGATGATGATAAACAATGGTCTGCAAAAGATAGAGCATCTCATGCAAGATATAGAAGATTACATGGTATGGATGGTTCAACTTATGACCCCAATGAATTCGGTAAATATGGATTTGGAACAGTTAGAACATTAAGAGATTATGAAATCTATGCTGGTTTTAAATTTTCAGAAAGAAGAGTAACTTCCAATGCTATTAATAGAATACCACCTAGTAATACCATAACAGAACAAGAATGGGAAGATAATTTAGTAGATTTCTTTAAACATTGCATTGACATGCATGTTGGTCACTTTAAACACGATGACTATGATTTTTGGGTAATATCATTTGAAGAAGAAGATGGCACGGTGATAGAAAGAGCAGATGCAGATGGTTCTGAAGTACACAGATTATTAAATACATGTAAGAATGGTCCAGATGATTTTGTTAGAATTTGGAGAAGCTATTATGGTCCAAAACCATATAAATATGTTATTTGGCCACATTCAAAAGAACATGGATATGTTGAACGTTACGAAAAAAGAATATAATGAGAACAATATTAGTACATTTACCTGCATACAGGGAACCAGAGTTAATACCTACTATTAAAGATGCTTTAGCAAACGCTGCCCATCCAGAAAGAATACATTTTGGCATATGTAGACAATTTAATCCAGAAGATGGTTTTGATAATGTTGATGAATTTAGATCTGACCCTAGATTTAAAATCGCTGACATACCATATCAAGAGGCCAAAGGATTAGCATACGCTAGATCGGTAATCAATGAAAAATTACTAACAGACGAAGATTTTTTACTACAATTAGACTCCCATCATAGGTTTGCTGAAAATTGGGATAATACATTATTAGAAATGTATGATGGTTTAGTAACAGACGGTCATAATCCACTTTTATGTGGTTATTTGCCATACTATAATCCATTTAATGACCCAGCAGATAGAGTACAAGAACCTTGGTTTAGTGAAGCTGCGAGTTTTTATCCATTTGGAACTATTTTTATTAGACCAACTGGATATCATCATGTAGATTGGAAAACTTTAGAAAAACCAGTGCCAGCTAGATTTATTTCGGGTCATTTTTGTTTTGGACCAAATAAATGGGCAAAAACAGTTTTACATGACCCAGATATTTTCTTTGCAGGTGAAGAACTTAATCTAACTGTAAGAAGTTATACACATGGCTATGACTTATTTCATCCACATAAAGTAGTAATTTGGCATGCAACTATGCGCACAGAACGTAACGGAAAGCTAGTTTGGGACGATCAACATAAAAGGGGAGAGAATACATGGTGGCAGCGTACAAACGTAGGGAGAAGCAAAATTCGTCAGCTACTTAGAACTGAAAATAATGGTTTTGACTTAACAGGATATGACTTGGGCAGCGCTAGGACACTCAGGGACTACGAAAAGTACGCTGGTATACATTTTGGTCTAAAAGCCTTTCAAACTTATACTAAAAAGAATTTCTTTCCACCAAATCCAGTGATAGAAGATGAAAAAGAGTGGGAAGCTAGCTTTACTAAGTCATTTTATTATTTGATAGATATTACTAGAAACATGCTTCCAGAAAACGATTATGATTCTATTTACATTGCGTTTGATGATGAAAATGGAATAGGAATTGAATCAGAAAGTATAAAAGATTATAGGCTCAAAGAATTTTTACAAAAAGGCACACCAATACACTACGAAAAAATGTTTATGACCGATGAGGTTCCAGCAAGAGTAGTTTATTGGGCACATAGTAAAACTAGAGGATGGGCAGAAAGACACGAAATAAAAATATAAAATATGAATCATACAGGGGATTTAATTACAGACTATTTAAAATACTTAAATCAAGAATGTGACAGTTTACAAGTTGTACAAATAGGTGCAATGGATGGACTTAGTTTTGATGATATACGAGGTCATTTGCAAAATTATAGATGGAATGAGGTTTTAGTCGAACCTATTCCTGAACTATTTGAAAAACTTAAAGACAATCTAAAAGAAAGAGACAATTGTGTATTTGAAAATAGTGCAATTACACCACAAGATGGAAAAGTTAAAATGATAACAGTTTCTGAAAAAACTATTAAGGAACATGATTTACACCCAGGTTATGAAGGCATGAGTGCTTTATATCCATTAAAAAATGGATTTGGGACAGATTATGAAAGAGACATATATGTTAAAAATAATTTAGCTGAAACAATAGAAGTTGAGGGTATTACAATGGAAACGTTAATATCTAAACACAATATAGAAAATATAGACATTTTTCTTTCTGATGCAGAAGGTCACGATTGGATGATTTTCGAACAATTAGATATAGAAAGATTTAGACCTAAATTTATTAGGTTAGAATATGTTAATTTAACTGAAGACGAAAAGCTATCTGTTAGAAAAAAGTTAATTCAAAATGATTATTATTTTGAAGAAGGTTTTGATATTCTTGCGGTAGACAATTCTATTTATAGAAAATTTATTAAAACAATCGAATAATAAAAATGCACAGTAAAATAACAATAGTTTCAGGGCTTTGGAATATTAATAGAAAAGGTAGAGATTTTTCACATTATATTAGTTTATTTGATAAATTTTTAGATATTCCACATAATATGGTTCTTTTTATTCCAGAAGAATTAGAAGAAATGGTGTGGAAAAAAAGAAAAACCAGTAATACCAAAATCATTTCATGTTCACTTGATAACATTGAAAAAAATTACTATGCTCCTTTTTGGGATAAAACGCAAGAAATAAGAACATCTGATGAGTGGAAAAACCAATTAGGTCAAAATAACTGGTTAACTAAAAGTCCACAAGCAGATAATAAATTCTACAATCCAATCGTACAGTCTAAGATGTTCATGCTTCATGATTCTAAGATATGGAACCATTTTAATAGTGAATATTTTTATTGGTTAGATGCTGGAATTATGAATACTGTATCATATGACCATTTTGTAAATAAAGATGTGATTAAACAATTTCCTAAATTTAGTAATCCCTTTTTATTCTTAAGTTATCCATACAATACTGACACTGAAATTCATGGATTTGATATTAATAAAATGAAACAATTTTCAGGTGGTAAAAAAGTTATTAATGTATGTAGAGGTGGAATATTTGGTGGACATATCGATCAACTTTCAGAAGCTAATGCAGATTATTATCATTTACTAGAGTCAAGTTTAAATAAAAACTTGATGGGTACAGAAGAAAGTATATTTTCTATTATGGCTACAATAAAACCATATGTTTATAGAAGATTTCAATTAAATAAAGACGGCCTTTGTGGCACATTTACTGGTTCTATTATAGACGGTAATACTAAATTAGTGTCGGTAGATAAAAAAATTGCAGAAAAATATAGAAAGAATCCACCTGTAAATTTTGAAAAAATTAAAACAAATCTTTATATTTTAACATTTAATTTTCCAAAACAATTAGAGCACACATTAGAGTCTATGCGAAAAGTACCTGAGTGGTTAGAAAAACCAAATCTATTTTTATTAGATAATTCTGATGATGAAAAAGCAAAAAAGAGAAATCAAGAAATAGCAAAAGAAAATGGATTTGAGTATATTGACAACGGTGGAAATATAGGAATTAACAGAGGCAGACAAGTCGCTGCAGAACATTTTCATAATTCAGACGCTGACTATTATTTCTTCTTCGAAGATGACATGACATCTAATTCAAGTGAAGAAGAAGGTAACTTTTGTAGAAACGGTTTGAGAAAATGGATTCCTAATCTATATGAAATATCTCATAAAATAATCATTAAAGAGAAGTTTGATTTTTTAAAGCTTTCATTTACAGAGGTATATTGGGACAATAATATACAAACAAGTTGGTACAACGTTCCACAAGAAGTAAGAACCAAATATTGGCCAGATTATGATAGATTACCAATACAAGGTCGCGATCCTAATCACCCAAGAACAGAATTTAACAAAATTGATAACATCGACGGTGTAGCTTATATTAACGGAGAAATAACTTATACCAATTGGCCAATGATAATGTCAAAAGAAGGTAATAAAAAAGTTTTTATAGATAAAATATGGGCACATCCTTATGAGCAAACTTGGATGTCAAACGTTTATCAATTAGAAAAAGAAGGCAAAATCAATGCGGCTGTATTATTAGCGTCTCCGATTTGGCACGAAAGAATACAATTCTATAAAAAAGATGAAAGAAGAGAAAATTAACAGAAGAGTTACGTTTGTTTTAACAGCATGTGGTAGAATGGACCTTTTAGAAAAAACATTAGATTCATTTTTTAAATATAATGAATATCCAATTGAAAGGTACATAATTACTGAAGATTCAGCTGACCCGGAAATATTTAAACAATGTGAAGAGTTAAATCAAACAAAATACGGAGGACAATTAGAATTTATCTTCAATCATGAAAAATTAGGTCACCTTATGTCAGTTGACAAGGCATATAGTATGGTTGAAACGCCATATGTGTTTCATTGTCAAGAAGATTGGGAATTCGTAAAAGACGGTTTTATTTTACCTTCTATTAAAGTATTAGAGTTTTATCCTAAGGCAATTCAATGTTGGATTAGACCAAAAGCAGATAGAATCTTAAATCACATAGATAAAAATGTTTATGAATTGCCAGTAGGTGTTCCGGTTAGATTAGTAAAACCATGTAGCTATATTGTAAAAGGTGCGCAAAAAGACGGTTCAGATCTGGTCGTTAAAGATTATATGGGATTTAGTTTTAACCCTGGAGTTAAAAGAATATCTGATTGGAAACTTTTACCAGAAGGATATACACCTATTCTTAGAGAAAATTTAATAGACAAAACTTATCGTGAAATGGGTTACACAACTCTTACACTTTGTTTAAACGATGAAGATGGATGGGTTAGACATATAGGTTGGGACAGAAGAGCAGGAGATTTGATGTATCAGAAGGATTAATATATAAATAAAAGACCTTCACGATGCATGCTCAAGAACTTTTACGCTTTCTGTTTGATTCTTCTAACTTGTTTTCACCCAAAAGTTGAAAAATCCAAATTTACTCCTAGTAGAAATTTAACCACTGCAAAATCTCAAATGCCGTGGACACCTAAAGAAATGCACAAAAGGTGGATAGAGGACAGTTTAAACGTAGATGTACCTAAACTACCTTGGAAAATTCAATGGGAAATCCAACCATTACATCATAGAATAGCTGGCATTACAAGACTAATAGGTGAAAGACATATATTAATCGATCTTAATCCATTATATCGTTATGAATGGGACCACGTATATATGCATGAATTAGTACATGCTGCGCAAATTCAAGAAGGTAGATTAACTATTATTGGTGATTTATGGTATTGGGATGGTGAACTTTGCAACTGGACTATTCCATGGAGTGAAAGACCTTGGGAAATAGATGCAGAAACGCGCACTAGAGCAATGATTATACAGAATAGTAAAAATAATGGAGATACATATAGAAACAAATAAGACACAATAGAAATGAGTTATCTAATTAAAGTAAATCAATATCATTTAGCTGTTCAAACAGGTGGTGAAGTTGGAGTAAGACTAAACTACATTGCTGATGATATTACTAATATAGTTGTAAGAGTAAATGGTACACTTGCACCTACATCTTCATATGAATGGAGATTTAATGATATTGCTGTAACTTCTGGTCAAGTTTTAGCAAATTCAAAACTATATTGGACAGGTCCAGTTATTGTAATAGATGATGAAATAGAAATAGATTATGATACCTACTCATTAGATGGCAATACACCATCTCAACCACCGGTTATTGGTGACTTGGTTCCTAATCAAGACGCAGCATACGATGTAGGTACTGCAGATTATCAATTTAACACAGCTCATTTCTCAAGTAATACACTTTATATTGGTGGTCAAGAGGTAGTCTTTGGTCCAGGTGGAACTATTACTATAGATGGTCAAATTGTTGGTGGAGTACCACCTAGTGCAACTCCATCAAATACACCAAGTAATACTCCTTCGAATACTCCAAGTAATACACCATCAAGCACACCAAGTGCAACACCATCAAGTACACCTTCAAATACACCAAGCAGCTCAAGTACAATTACGGAATATGATATTTCGGCTTCACCTGCAATTGTAGATGAAGGAACTGGTACTTATTTCGAGATTAATGTTCAATCAATAGGTGTAATTCCACCAACTAACACTGAAATAGGTTATACTATTGATGGTGATTGGCAAGGAGGACCAAATGCAGGAGATTATGATATTCAAATAATTGGTGAATGGTTAGGTTCAGGTACAGCAAGTGAGCCAACTCCAGGTGGAGGTCCAGTTTCGCCGTCTAACCCATATTCAAATCACTTTAGAACAAATGATAGCGGAGCAGGAAGAATTAGAATTTATCCATTATCAGATAACTATGTAGAAGGACAAGAAGCAGTTAAAATCACATTAGATGCAACAGACAGTTTAGGTAATTCAACAGGCGGTGCAGCAGTAACAGTTAATATCAATGATACAACTCCAGCTCCACCATCTGCAACACCATCTAATACACCAAGTAATACGCCTTCAAATACACCATCTGCAAGTCCAGAGGCGATGGGCTTTGCGTATCAAGTGATTAATAGCCAAACATACGATCCAGGAAATGCAGTCTATGACTTTCAAGAAGGAGGACACAACACATGGACTCTAGATAACTTAACAGTTGCTAACTCATATAAAAACCCAGACTTGGGTCAATTAGTTGGTCAAAATGCCAACTTCTTTAAGTCAGCTACTTCAGGAGAACTCTTAAATATTGGAGATGATATGTTAGTATGGGACCCGTTTAACTCAGTATGGGACCCAGTTCAAGGTAACGTTCTAGGCTCAGTTAGAAGAGGTGTCTTAGAGGACGAAGAGGCTAGATTGAGTCCAGCTAAAGAAGCATGGATTCTAAGAACCGATCCTAATGGTCAATTGGCAGAGTTAACTGCATTTAGTAGTTTGATTCCGATTGCTATTGATGGTTATTATCCATTATACTCTGTAGAGGCAGTGGCTCAAGCACATCCAGGTGGCGACGGCACAGCACACATCCATTATTTTGACAGTCAACCATATTACATGCCAAATGGAGTCCCATTCTACCATGGTAATTACAGCGGCTAACGCGCGCATAACCCATGTTAATCTTAAAACTTATAGGTATCTCAATCATATTCTACTGGATAATGAATAGGTTCTTCCATTGGTTAGACAAATAAATACTCTATGGACCCAGAAATCTTTCAATACACCAAACCAATCCTAACTACCTTATTCATCTTATGGATATACAAGACTATAAGGGCAAGAAAGGAAACCAGACAAAACGGGTAATCCAGCCCTCTAGGTCAGTCAAGGTCTCAAACTAATCCCAATCAGCTGCTAGGTGGTAGGAAGTGGTAAATAGTGGTAAAAAGTGGGAAGAATCAGTACTCCAAGACCTAATTAAGCCATCCACCAATCAGACTCCCAGGGGATACGATATATACTGGCCATGAGATCGTTCATAAAGTTGAGGGTCTCCCAGGTATTAAGTTAAACCCCAGCATCAACTCACACACACTCCAGAGACTCACCAGGCCCTAAGTCCAATACCACCCGCCGGGTCCAGAACAAAAAAAGAGCCCTAGCATACGCCAGAGCTCAGTTTCGACTCCCCAATCCTACAAGAGGAGCCTACCGTAATTAAAAGCAGCCTCAGTTACACGGGAGAGGCCAGACCCATATCATTTACTGCCTCAGAGCATTAACGGTAGCTTGGTCTCTAGGGTCTAGTTCCTGGACTCCTTCTACCTCCGCTGGGTCCAGAGTTTCTGATTCAGATGGCAGATTACCAAATAGTTTATCAAAGGCATCCTCTTCAGAGGTTAGACGCTCCTTCTCCTCGGCAATCAGTTCTAGATTTAAGAGGTCTCGGGTGTATCGAGCTTGGTCAAAGGTAACTCCGTTGGTAAAGTCAAAGAAGAGTTTCTGACCTACTTGGCCCAAACGGTTCTTAGTAAATTCCATATACCTTTCAGATGAGTTCTCTCCGCCCTTCCAGTTAATGTCCATCATGGCAGTAGTCATGTGCTTAAGTTTGTTAGAGCCGACGAAGTTACCACCTTTACTCAATTGGAGGATGGTCACGAAAGTAGTGTACTTCTTCCCTTTGTTCTTACCTTGGTTGTTGGCAATCATCAGGTCTAAGAACCACTTTTCAGTTTTAGATCTGGTTAGGTTACACTCCTCTTTAACTGTGTCATTAACCTCAGTATAAGAGTCAGTTAAGACCAAGTCCCAACCTTGGTTAAGAGTTGATTCAATAACTTGCTGAGGGTCAGCATCTGTATAGTCCGATAGGAAGAGAATAGGCAATTGACCCCAGTGAGGGAATCTTTTTAGGTAACGAGCCATGTCAAGCTGATTCATTTCAGCCGAGATAAAAAGAACCTTCTTATCTGGATTAGTAGCTTGAACTTGGTATAGCATTTCAAGCAAGACAGTAGTCTTACCTACACCTGGTGCTCCAGCGGCCATGATATTACAACCAGGCATGAAACCTCCATCATTAGAGAGGAACTTGTCAACTGGTGTACCCGTTGGCATAGGTACAAATAGACTTTCATTGAACTTAAGGTCATCCAACTTAGTCAGTTTCACCTTCATAGACTTAGAGGCAGATTTAGTGGCTGCCTTGTAGTAGCCTTCATAGTCTTTACGACCTGACCAAGTACCTCGGTCAGAAATAGAGAGCAGTTTACCTTTAGCGGTATACTGTTGAACTTTGTCAAAACGCTCATGGTTAGCGTCGATAATCAATTTGTCAGTAGTGTCTACTGATTGAGCCTCGATCAGGCTGCCTTTTTTCTTTAGTGTGTACAACATAGGATTTGTGCTTTTAATTATATTACTAATATACGTGAAACTTTTGACAACCCAAAATCTGGGCTGCAAAAGTTACGAACAATTTATGCTACCTCAACTTTAGAGATTGCATTCTGCCGACCTACAAAGTAGACCAACTTCTCAGACGCAAAAGCAATACCGCGAGCATCACCATTTTCAATGGCTTTGTTCATCTTATACTGCCAATAATCAATCTTCGGCTCATAGCCATTAGGATAACGATTCATATTTATTATTTTTTAGGATTAATACGTTCAAAACTACCAGCCAGACCCAATATACCCAATAAAGAGCTCATCAAGAAAAAACCAGCTGCGTTCGCTTCACCAGCGAAACTAATATACTTGTCAATAGATTCAGTCACGGTCATGGCAGCCACGGTAAAACCGACAATAGCCAAGGCTAAGAATTTAAAATCAATTTTTACAATCATAATTTTTTTAGTTTAGCGGTCAGGATGACCAACAATTACAGTACTAATATACCACAAATAATTGACATAAAAAAATTATTTGCGGTTTATTTTCAATTTATTTTTGTTTTTTTCGGTGTATACTGTTACTGATTAGGTTACTAACGAAAGAAGCGGCATCAGCCATAAGCTGCACGCCAACCCACAACAGAACAAATTCAAGAAGGCTAAAACAAATAGGAGCGGTAAAAAACTCAATCATTATATAAGGGGTTTATTAATTAACTTACATAGCTAATATACCACAAAAAGTTGACAATAAAAAATCTGAGGCTAATTATTTTCAAAAAAAAGCTGACCTCTAAGAGAGGCCAGCTGGGAAGGGACTTAAGTTTAACGCCTTACGACTATAGAGCTCGAGGTATGTCTGCGTCAACTATACTCCCTGATTAGTTAAGCAACGCTCCTACTTGAGCTTGTGCATCTAGGTGTGCATTCGTTGCAAATGGTGAAGGCATTTGGTTACCAAGATCGAAATCTTTACCAAGAATATTACCTGCTTGAACCATCATTTCAGTAGAGTCTCGGTCAGTCATGTTGAAGGCCAAGTTCTCAGGTGCATGGGTTGCACAGTGAGTAACACCGTTTACCAATGACCAAATTGATTGGTCGGTACGTGCGTTCTTCTTCTGAGCTGAGGTAAAATCTTGCGGATTCATGTTCATCTTAGTATACTCACCGTAATTGTGATTTAGTGGGATCCACGAGTCAGCAGCATCACCAGCAGCACGCTTAACAATATTATGTGCTCGTTCCATTTCCCAAAGAGAAGCAGGAGTTTCAGTAGCCAATTTCACAGTGTTAGCAAAGTCAGTAGGTACAAAACCATTAGACTGCAACTGATTCATATGCTGGAAGAAGTTCTCCATAGATTCTTGGCTGAGGTTAGTCAATGAGTATGCTTCATTAGCCAAAGCAGTAGTAAGACCATTAGTACACCACATACGATTTACGTAAGGCATAACTTGAATACCACCAAGAGGTGAATTCTTAAGAGTCAAACCGGCTGAGAAGACCTCATCGCTCAAACCAAGACCTCCAAGGTCAAATTGAGCTTTCGGATTTACAGCGTTAACAATAACTGAACCTTTGTTACCATCAATACCCCAGTTGGTAACTTCAAAACCGTGCTTATCAATGATTTGATCGGCAAGGTTAATAAAACGATCATGCGAGATGAGGTCAGTAGCTTGTTTGCTGAAACCAACAACTTTCTTAGAAGTTGGCGAAACAATCATAGTAATCTCATTCAATTGGGCAGCCAAAGCATTCTTCATCTGATTGATAAATTTAGCTTTAGTCTCAGGGTTGAATAGAGATTCAAATTTAGAAGCAAACGCCTTAGACATACCGATCAATTTAATCAGATTCTTAAAGGCATCAGGTGTAATCTCTAGACGCTTACCTTGGTATTCAATAGTAGTGTCATCTACGAGGTTAATGTCTCGAACAGCAACAGTCTTACGAAGAGACTGAGAATTACGAGTCATAGATTTACGGTTTTCGAGTTCCGTAGTTGAAAGAGTTGTTAATTGTGGCATATTGCTTTTAATTTAATTATTATACGTGGTTAGGCTGCTTTTGTTTCATTAAAGACAGCAAGAAATTCATCATTCTTAAGCTTAGATGGGTCTCCAAAAGACACGTCATGACTTATGTATTCGAACTTTTCAGCAACACTGTTCTGGTTGCTAATAAGCTTCTTAATAGCCTCGATGGTATTAACCTCATCATAGAAAAGGAAATCAGCATCAAAGTTCTCGATCACAAACTCATGTCCACCTTTAGGTTTCCAGTGAGGTTGCTTATCGCCATACTCGTTAAATCCCTCAGGACCAACGTTGTAGTTTTCATAGTATTGGGTTTCAATGGTCAGTGTAGTCATATTATCTTCAGCTTTTAATTACAGTACTAATATACGTGATTCTTTTGATATAAAAAAATCTGGGCGCGTAAAGTTACGAACAATTATTTAACAGTATAAGGAGTGTCCCATTTACCAATTTGAACCCAAGTATAATAATCAGGTACATGGCCATAGTCACTATCTTCGAAACCTTCACCTATACCTTCATTAAGAATAGGCATAATAACCTCCATCACATCAGCGATTAAGGGTTGGTTTTCATATTCATCAGTATCTCTATTATACCTCTCTTCTCTATAATCAATATAGGGATTCAATTGGGTATACTCAGTACCAAAGTCAGTTGGTCCATTCATAATGGCAACTTTAATTCCACTATAGTGCTCAGTGGTAATAGACAATTTGTACTGGGGAAGAGCCTTCTTCAGGGCAGCTCTTTTAGACTTAACTTGTTCTTTTGTTATATAAGGCATATCTTTAACTTTTAATTACAGTACTAATATACCACAAATTTTTGACATAAAAAAATCTGGAGCTAATTATTTTCAAATTATTTTAAAATTCTTTTTTTTTTAAAAAAGTAGGGCGGAGTCTACTCTTCCAGCTCCGTCGAAAAGCTACGCCCTTGTGGAGGACTGACCTCCAATCTATACTACTAATATACAAAAAAAGAATGACAACCCAAAATCTGGGCTGTCAAACTTATTAACAATTTGCGAACAGATTAGCCGATAAGCTCTCGGTTATACATCTTAACCATGCTTACGCTACACTTGTAGCCACGGCCTTGAGCATCTTCAATCTGAATAGGAGACTTTCGAGCTCGAGTGTTCCAACCTTTAATGGTAAATGATTTACCTTGAAGGTCAATAGTATCACCAACTTTAAGGTCACCGAGACCATTATGGTCAGCATACAATCCCCAGTTACGGGCTTCTTTGGTCTCTACTTGACCGTTGTCACCAATAGTATTGGCTTTAACTTTAATACTAGCTTCATTATTACTGAAGGAAATGTTTCCGGCGGAGAGAGTAATACCATACTTAGCCTCAATAGACTTAAAGGCCTGATTCATCTCTTCACGAAGTACGCGAGCTGTCGCGCGATCAAAATTACTAATTTTCATATGTTTATTATGTTTAACGATTAATTACAGGGTAAATATACCAAAAATAAATGACAACCCAAAATCCAGGAGCATTTATTTTCGAAAAAGTTTAGGCCTCTACTAGAGTGATGTTCTTAAATGAGTCCTCTAGCTTATAGGCATTATCAGCCCAAGTCTTAGAGCCAATAGCATTCCAGTGACCATGATCGGCCATCTTAGGGAAGCAACTATGGATAGTACCAATCTTAATGTTCTCCAAGATACAGTTAGCTACAGTAACAAACTTACCAGCCTTAAGGGCCAAAGCAGTCAGGTATACATCTGATTCAGGGTGGGTAGACTTAAGCTCTATAGTATGGAGAGCATTCTTTTGGTATCTGCCAACCAAGTTCTGTAGGGTAGACTTACCATCAGAGATAGTAAAGAAACCAGCAACACACTTAGTGATTACTCGGTATTCATACTCAACGTCCCATTTAAAGCCATACTCACTAGTATGGAAGCGGTGCATTTTACCACCTATAGCTTGCTCAATAGAGAAGGTAGTGGCATCGGAATGTTTGTCATAGTGTTCTTTGATATACATAGGTTTTAGCTTTTTAATTACAGTACTAATATACCACAAATCTTTGACATAAAAAAATCCAGGGCTAATTATTTTAATAAAAGTTACGAACATTTGCGATTTAGCTCTGAAACAAAAGTCAAAATTTCACTATAATATAAGGAGTACTGTCAAGCCCCCAGTAACTTATTGGCTGCCAAGCAGTTGCCCCAGACAAGTCCCCCAGAAGCTTCCCAGGACAACTTCCCAGAGAAGCTCCCCCAAGCTAACCCCAGTAAGCTTCTGGGAGCTTAGCCCAGAGCGCTTCCCAAGAGCGCTCCCGGAGCTTACCTGCGAGCGCCTGCAAGCACCAACGCTAATTACTACTGCCAACTAAAAAGAGTCATCCAATCACATTGACTACTGCGCGCACCACCACACTAAACACTTGATACACAAACCAAGCCATATGGAGCATATAGACTATATAGACTAGAGAGACCAAACAAGACTCAGAGACCAGAGAGCTACCAGCCTTAGGCGCCTAAGCTCTAGGGTGAATTAGGTGACCAAAGACTATATAGATCTGGGTACCATAGAGTGACAAAGACTAATTAGAGACCAAAGAGACAATTCATCCCATGTACCAATCCACGTATGGGTCTCCATGTATTCAGGGTCTCAGAGAGCTCCATGACTCCAGGTGACCAGAAGCGCAAATTAACCCTGGGACCCAGAGAAAGATTTTATTTTTTATGAGC
>Ga0181379_1000417_pt1 | contig 21357 bp, 33 predicted proteins | sample 2SPOviralmetaG_FD_130115 | JGI IMG/M metagenome (GOLD analysis project Ga0181379, IMG submission 130115) | Marine viral communities from the oligotrophic San Pedro Time Series (SPOT) site, San Pedro Channel, CA, USA - 2 SPOT_SRF_2009-07-10 | ecosystem: Environmental > Aquatic > Marine > Strait... | reverse complement strand
AGCAGAGATTCTTATTACAGAAGGTGTAACGCCAGACTTAAACACGCTTGATACATATGTAAAAGCAACGTATCCAGACTTGCGTAAATGCATTAACACAGTGCAGATGAATAGTGTTGACGGAGTTTTGAATAAGCCTAATGAAGGTGACACAGGCGAAAGCGACTGGAAACTTGATATGGTTGAATTGTTTAAGGCAGGCAAGATACAAGAAGCACGTAAGTTGTTGTGTGGTGCAATTCGTCCAGAAGAAATGGAAGAAGTGTATCGTTGGTTGTATGACAACATTGAATTGTTCGGTAATGAGGAACAACAAGATCAAGCCGTGCTATATATTAAGCAGGGGTTAGTAGATCATACGTTAGTTGTAGATCCAGAAATTAATTTAGCCGCTGTATTGATAAGATTGGCAAGGTTGAATGACACATAAGAAATCAGAACTATTGTGGCCTACACAATGTTTTCATTACACATATGATAACTGGGCGCAAGAAAAAGACAAAGTACTAAATGTAATATACAACAAGGTTGATAAACAACCTGAACCTATAGCATCACGTGTTGCACCTTACATAAAGCCTAAGTTATTAGAAGGCTTTGGAGATTTTTTAAACAGTCCTAATGTTGCTGTACGTAACCTAAAGTACTTTATGCGAGATAGTTTAATCGATATGTATAAGAATCATATACATGACTTTGATGAACCTAAGACAGATGAATTTGACGTAGACATATTTGAAAGTTGGTATCATGTTGCAAACGATGGAGCATCACATGGATTTCATACTCATCCGACTGTGGACTGGGCTTGTATATTTTACGCACAAACTGGAGATTGCAGTTTGGAAACTAACAATGGTATTAACAGGTTTTATAACTTCAATACTATGGTGCATGGTGACGGGTACGGTAGTAAATATTGGCATGGCAGATTTCATTATGACTTCGAGCCTGTAGAAGGTGATATGATTATTTTTCCAGGATGGTTGCCACACGAAGCAACACCGTATACTGGCAAGGATGATCGCATAGTAATTAGTATTAACACACGTTTTAATTTGGGGAGACAATGAGCTATTTAGTAACTGACAATTGTATAAAATGTAAACACATGGATTGTGTTGAGGTATGTCCTGTAGACTGTTTTTATGAAGGCGAGGACATGCTTGTTATTAATCCTGAAGAGTGTATTGACTGCGGAGTATGTGTACCCGAATGTCCAGCAGATGCAATTGTACAAGATAGTGAATTGCAAGGACCTGAACTTATTAAGTGGACAGAAATCAATACAAAGTATTCAGAGGTATGGCCTTTGATTACAGACAAGGGTATTCCTCCTGCAGATGCAGAAAAGTGGGACGGTGTACCTGACAAGTACGAAAACCATTTTAGCGATGGTCCAGGAGAAAGTTTAATAGACCAATGAAACAATACACAGCACAACTTCCTAACATAGGTTATGCAGGTGCAGAACTGACTGACAAAGATATGTATGCTATTGAACGTGAGATAGAAGAAATACGTTCAAACTTTGATACTACTGAAAAAATGAATCACGGACATGCTGGCAATTTACAGCATGAGTTTAAATTAACTAAAAGTAGAAAAGCATTAGAACAAATTGTTTATCCTCTTGCAAAAACTTTTATACAACACAATCCAGAGTTTCAAGGAGTAACAGCTGAAGATAGTTTAGAGCTTGAAGGTGCTTGGGTTAACTTCCAAAAAAAGAATGAAATATTTAGAGCTCATACACATAAAGGTTTATTAAGTTTTGCGTTATGGGTAAAGGTGCCGTTTACACAAAAGCAAGAAGCAGACTATCTGGCACGTAATGGCAAAGACATAAGTTGTACATCAGGGTTTTATTACTACTACACAAACACACGTGGTAAAATTATTCCGCACTTTATGCCTGTTGACAAATCATATGAAAGAAAGATTATTTTGTTTCCAGGAGATACTTTACATAGTGTGAGTCCTTTTTATACATCTGATGATTATAGAGTAACTGTATCAGGAAACATTATTGTAAAGGAGTAGTATGGATTATCAATTTTATAACTGGAACCATTTAATTAATCGTAGAGATCGCATGGACATGTGCGAAGATGTACGAACTATTATTAGTAGTGGACGCTTCTGGCATAATAGTCCTAAGTACCAAACAAACGTAAATATTTTTGGTGAAAACAGGCCTTACTGGAGTAAGTTAAAAATGAGCTTCATATGGAGTGCATTTGCTTTCTTAGGTAAAGAAGTACAAATTAAAAATGTACAGAGTTGGAGTTTTATGACTTCACGTAAGTATCCAGAAGATAGAGAAAACTTATGGCACCATCACCATCACGACACAAGCGTACAAAGTGTAAGTGGTGTATACTATGTAAAGGTTCCTGTTGTTAAAAAACAATGTGGTACAGAGTTTGCTCCTAATGGACTTGAAGATCCAAGTAGACTCATGTTGCCGCCTAAAGAAGGCGAATGGGTAATATATAATAGTAAAGAATGGCATAGGCCAGGCGAATTATTAAGTGACAAAGATAGATTTATTGTTGCGGCGGATTTACAATTTTGAGATTGTCTGATAGAAATAACCCTAAGAAAGATTTCCCCGGAAATTTAATACGGATAAACTTTCTTGAAGAAGAAATAAAATATGCACAGTCATGTTTACGTGAACACGATACTGGTCATATACACACAGCAATAGGCTGGATGGAACAAAGGATAGAGGAACTAAAAAATGAAGGTTAAATTAGTAAGTTATACACAGCCTACTGAAGAATGGAAGCAAGAAGGATTAGAAAACGTACAGGATCTTATTGCATTTTGTGCAAAAGTATCTAATCCAACAGCACAAATTAATAAAGAAACAAGTGAAAAATTAATTAAGTATTTGATTAAACATCAACACTGGTCACCTTTGGAAATGGCAAATGCTGTAATGGAAATAGAAACTACACGTGATATTGCACACCAAATTGTAAGACACAGAAGTTTTGCTTTTCAAGAGTTTAGTCAGCGTTACGCTGAACCAGGAGAAATGGGTGAAGCATTTGTAACAAGTGAAGCACGTATGCAAGACCCTAAGAATAGACAAAACAGTATTGCCTTAAAGTTAACACCAGATAATGCTGACATTATTACACGTTGGGAAGAACTACAAGAAGATGTAATCTTTACAGCAGGTAGAGCATATGATTGGGCTATTAGTGTAGGTATTGCTAAAGAACAAGCTCGTAAAGTTTTACCAGAAGGACTTACCAAGACAAGACTTTATATGAATGGCTCGATCCGTAGTTGGGTGCATTACATTGAATTACGCAGTGCTAACGGAACACAAAAAGAACATATGGACATTGCAAAAGCATGTGCAACAGCCATTGCTGAAATATTTCCCCTTGCAAACGATTTGTGATATCAATTCAAATGATGGGCTCTAATTGGCGTAAGGATCCCGAACAACGTGCAATCTTTAAAAAGTTTGCATGGTGGCCTCTACGCAGTGGTAGTCGTAAAATTATTTGGCTTCAGTCGTACTATGAACAGCACACTTATTACGATGACATTGGAAAGCCGCCTATCAAAGGCTCTTCTTGGGTATATGTATACACCAAGAACGAATACTTAGTAGAACAAATTAAGGGGCAATAAGCCCCTTAGTTTTATTCGTCTCCGTAAACTTGTAGGACTTCTTTTACTGCTTCATGCCGTTCAATATCTTTGTGTCCAAAGTTTACAACAACTAATCTTGAAGCGCCGCCTGTATTCAGCTTGTTAGTAAAATCTATCAATCCATTATCTTTTAATCTATCAGCCTGAGCTAAGTCTCCTGTTACAGCCATTTGACTGCCTTCGCCCAAACGTGTTAATAGCATTTTCATTTGGTTTTGTGTAGCATTCTGCATTTCGTCTGCTATAATAAAACTGTTTTTAAATGTCCTGCCACGCATATATGCTAAAGGAGCAATTTCTAAAATTCCTTCTTCAATCATACCTTCAATCTCACGTGCTTGAAAATACTCACGCAACACATCAAATATAGGTCTTGTCCACGGTGCCATTTTTTGTTCTAATGTACCTGGTAAGAATCCTAAATCTTCATCAACTGATACTGCCGGTCTTGTGACAATAATCTTATCAATAGAACCTTCCTTGAACTTCTTCACTGCAACTTGTACAGCAAGCAAGGTTTTACCCGTACCTGCAGGACCTACACCAAAAGTAATGTCTTTTGTGTCGTCTAATAAGTTTAGTACATATGTTTCTTGGGATTTGTTTCTTGGAAGTATTTGAACTATGTTCTTTTGATAATTGTTAAAGTCTACGATGTTTGAATAGTTGTTTGTGTTTTTAGCACGGTTTTTGCGTTTAGCACCCATTAAGTGTCCTCCTTGGGATTGTATTAGCAAGGAAGGTCCTAATTTAGGACCTTTTTATGTCCCTACAAAAATATTTATCACAATACCCCTTGCCGTAAAACAAGTAGTTAAGTGTAAAGATACGATAAATAACTATATAAGAAAGAGGAAGCTCTATGGAAGACGTTTTAGATATCGTAAAGAACATACAAAACATATATGATACTCCTAACTATTTTGAAGTATTAAAAGACTTTGAGCGATGCCTCGACGAATTAGACTTATATGTGTACAAAAATTGGGAAGATGGTGAATTAGCTATGGGTCCTAAGATAGGTAGACATTGGGTAGAATGCACATTTATTTGGCCGCGCAAAGACATGCCAGATCCAATGGGTGGCAAACGTTTACTTGATTACGATTGCGAAGTACAGTACAAAAAAACAACAATGACTGTAGCACGTAAAATTAAAAAACCAGACGATGTACGTCCTGGTACTAAAAAGGGCAAACTTGATAGCAAGCCAATTTGGGCAGTAACGATAAAAATGCCAAAGAAACTTATGGCAGACTTGTTCTCAGCATACGCAGAAGAAAACTATATTGAAACAGGCTTAGAACCTAAGCAGGAAGAACAACCAGCTGATACAGTTGCCGCTCCCGCAGTAGATCCAGCCGCAGCCGGAGGAGCAGTATAAATGACTCTTAGAGCCGCAGACCTAAACGGACTTATGGATAAGATTATCGAAATCGATTCTTACAAATCCAAAATGGGTTCAGACGCAGAAATAGTTACACTAAGTTTTAGTTTACAAACTAAAGAATCAGCCGAAGATTTAGAAAACTTTATTGAAAAAGGTTACAGATTTGTACTTGATGCAGATGCTACATCAGGCGAGCAAAGCGATGGTACATATAAAGTATTTGTTGAAATAGAACGCAACAAAGATGCTTCAGAACAAATTATGGAACTTGTAGACGGAGTTAACAAACTTACAGGCTACGATCAAATTAAATTTAGATATTACAAAAACTTTAGAAGTTATCCACTAACTCAGGATAATCTTTCAGAGCAGTTGCCAATTGATCCAGACACATACGGCAATAGAGTAAATGAATCAAATATGGAAAACTATAAAAACTTTTTCAACAAAAGTTATGTAGATATAGTAGACATGTTTGAAAACGACACTTTACTAATTAAAAAGATTTACAGCGAACCACTATACTTCAAAGTACATGACTTTGGCGACACACAAGAAACATTAGATGCTATCAACGAATCATTTAATTGTAATGAATTTGCTGAAATTATATTCCTTAGCAAATACATAGGTGATTATAACATTACAAAGTATGGCGACAAATTAACATTTGAAAACGCCGGAAAGACGTTAGTCGCTACACGCCTTGTATAAATAGATGTATGAGCAGATGCACAAGTTGCGGCTATCCAGCGCATTGCGGTGAGCAGAGGATTTGCGAACCATCCCCCGATCACCCTAATGTTTACGTATATCCGCTTTGTATAGAATGTACATGCAGAGACTGCACAGAACAAAAAGTTAGGAAACCAAATGGGTAAACAACATTTCAAATTTGAATTTGAAGAATGGATGGCAGAAGAGCTAATCCATAGAGACGATTGGAAAGACTGGTACGAAGCAATGTGCGAGATACTGCCATTGTGGGAAGTTGACACTATTGAAAGAGTTGCAATGTTTGTAGCACAATGTGGACACGAATCCGGCGGTTTTAGAGTTTTAAGTGAAAACTTAAATTACAGTGCATCAGCACTAAACAAGATATTCCCTAAATACTTTATTAGGGCAGGAAGGGACGCAAATGAATATCATAGGCAGCCTGAAAAAATTGCGAACGTTATTTACGCAAATAGAATGGACAACGGCGATAGTGCCTCCGGGGATGGTTGGAGATTTCGGGGCGGCGGCATTCTTCAACTTACAGGCAGATACAATTATACAAAATTCGGCGAAGCAGTCGAAAAAACGCCGGAAGACGCAGTCGACTACGTCAGGACGAAAAAAGGTGCGCTCGACTCGGCGTGCTGGTTCTGGGACACAAACGGACTAAACAAGTATTGCGATGCAATGGACATTAAAGGTGCAACCAAACGTATTAACGGTGGTTACATAGGTTTAGATGATCGCAGAAAACATTACCTACATGCAATGGATGTATTAGGTGGTGATTTTGAAGAACCTACAATAGATTATAATCAAACAATTAGGCAAGGATCACGAGGTCCATTAGTAGCAGAAGTACAAGAAAAACTTGACATTTCTCCTGCAGATGGCATTTACGGTCCAGGTACTGCTAAAATTGTTAAAGAGTGGCAAAGTTCAAACGGACTTGTTGCTGATGGTATAGTAGGGCCTAAAACAATAAAAAAGTTAATGGGGTAAGCAAAGTGGGCATTAAATTAGCATTGGTATTTTTTCTTCTAAGTGCAGGAATGGCAGGAGCAGGTTATTGGTATTACAATGACACGCAAGAGCGTATTGCAATCTTAAATGAAAACAATGCTAAATTAGAAACCGCTGTGCAAACTAATGAGCAAGCATTGGAAGCCCAAAGGGCTTCTTTTGCGGCTATGCAAATTGAGAACGAAAGACTTAATGCGCAATTCAAAGAGATTAGTGACCGCAACAGAGCATTAGAAAACAGACTAAGCAGACATGACATCGGTGCATCAATGCTTGCTAAACCGTCACTTGCAGAAAAAGTGCTTAATGGTGGATCAGCAAATGCGCTTAGATGTATAGAAATAGCAAGCGGTTCTCCCTTAACAGAAAAAGAATTGTCTGCAACAAAACCAAGTGAAATAAATCCAGAGTGTTGGAGAGATGCAAATCCAAACTTTAACCCTAACCTACAATCAGAAGCATGGAAGAGGAAAAATCTATGAGAACCTTAATAGTTGCAATATTAGGAGTAGCATTACTTGCAGGATGTACCAGTACACCTACACGTTTAGAAATTAGTGCAAAGCCAATTGACAAGCCTAATTTAATTTTACCACCCACACAGCAACTTAATCTTAAAGAGGTTAAATGGATTGTTATCACAGAAGAAAATGCCGCAGAAGTATTTGCAAAACTAAAAGAAGATAAAAAAGATGCGGCAATAATAGGTTTAAGTGATGACGGTTATGAAACACTTGCTTTAAATATAAGTGATATAATGGCCGCACTACAGCAACAAAAAGCAATCATTGCCGCATACAAAAACTACTATGAAGAATCAGAGCAAGCTCTACAGAATGCAAATGCACAAATTGAAGGCGCACAAGCAGAAGTAGAAGCGCAAAATAATACTCCGCAAGAATCTACATTAGACAAGCTAAATCCTTTTAAATAAATATATTGTGAACAGAAGTATATATTCATTATCAGCTATCCTGCTGACAGCCGGATGCGTTGCACAGCTACAGGCTGATGATTGGGTTGGAAATAATCCTGCTCACGTGCAGACTGCCTTTGAATACATTTGGAAAAATGAACAAAACAATCAACAAGAATTAGAAGTTTTATTAGGTATAGATCCTGTGCGTACAGAATGGTGTGCGGCATTTGTTAATGCAGTATTACTAAAAAACGACATACCAGGAAGTGAAAGCATACACGAATTTCCACTATTAGCAAAAAGTTTTTTAGAATGGGGTCACGCAGTACATCCTGATGATGTAAGATCAGGAGACATTGTAGTGTTTCCAAGAGGCAACAAAGGCTGGCAAGGACATGTAGGATTTTACATAGGACAGACAGTACATGACGATGTTTTATTTTATTTGATTTTAGGTGGTAACCAAGATAAAATGGTTAGTGTAGAAAAATACACAGCAAAAAGAGCACTTGCTATCCGCCGTCCAATCGACTAAATACAGTATGGACACAATTATATCAGAAATGATGACCAATCGACTGTGGATATACACAGCCTTAGCAGGTAGTGTATTAGGATGGTTGTTCTCAACATATTTTAAAAGCACACGCATAGGGCTATGGATGTATGCGAAGTTTGATTTGACTGTAGACTTTTTAGTAGAACGGTGGGGTTGGACTTGGCTTGAACAGCCTACAGATGGTTGGCGCAAAAAGTATCCACACGTTACAAAGAAAATAGACGAATTAGAAAAAAGAATAAGCCAATTAGAGGGAAAGAAAAATGCCAAGAAAAAGTCTTGATGAGTTAGATAATCCAGCACCGGCACCAAGCCATGATGCTGAAGTTGTAGTTCCGGCAAGTGAAGTTGGCACTACAAAAAAAGTTAAATTAGATTTAGAAGTTGACACAAGTGTTAAAGACCTTGGTCCTAATCCATATGCTAAAGTAATACATTTAGCAAGAGCAGTAGATGCTTGGAGAATATTTCCACGTTTATTCTTGACTGTATACATTATATTACTATACAAAACAGTAATATGGTATATGGAGTTACCAGATCCAAGTATGGAACAAAGCGGCCTTATAAGTGTTGTCGTAGGTGCAGGCGCGGCATGGTTTGGCCTTTACACCGGATCCAGCAAGTCTAAAAAATAACTACGATAAGTAACTGTATGGACTACTATACAGTGTTGGGCGTTCCTCGTAACGCTACTCCAGACGAAATCAAGAAAGCATACAAGAAGCAAAGTATGAAGCACCACCCCGACCGAGGTGGCAAGCATGATGAATTTGTGAAAGTTCAGCAAGCATACGAAGTTCTTAGTAACAGTGATAAGCGCAATGCTTATGACCATCCTCATCATGCACAGCAAAATCACGGCAATCCGTTTACTGGCGGAATGGGTGCAAACTTTGAAGACTTATTTGGTAACTTTGGATTTCAACAGCAAAGGCGCACACCTAATAGAGATATAAACATTGAAAATATTATAACTCTAAAAGAAGTATTAACAGGTAAAAATATAGTAATTACATATAATACACAAAGAGGGCCTAACAGCGTAGATATACAAATACCTGCAGGTGCAAAGGATGGAGACCAAATACGCTATCAAGGACTTGGTGAACAAATAGATCAACGTTTTCCACCAGGCGATTTGAATGTAAGATTAAGGGTAAAAAGGGATAGTAATTGGAGGAGAGATGGGAGTAATTTAATTACAGAAAAGTCTGTAAATACACTTGACTTAATATTAGGATGTGTTATAATAGTGCATACATTAGACGATAGAGATATAAGTTTAACTATACCAGAAGGCACTAACCCAGGCACCGTTTTAAACATAGCAGGACATGGCTTACCAGATATGCAAACAGGTAGACGTGGCAATGTACATGTACGAATAAAAGGGGTAACACCCAAAACAGGAAACAGAAAACTGCATAATCAATTAAAAGATATCAAGGATAAAATGTAAATGGTTGAACCAAGCGAAGAATTAAAGTTAGTATTTGATAAAGCAATAAATGATGCTAAACGCTTACAGCATGAATATGTGACTGTAGAGCATTTAGTTTACGCTATCTTTTGCGAAGAAAACTTTCTTAATATGATTAAGATGTACGGTGCAGATATTGACTATATTAAAAGCAATATTGAACATCATTTAAAAAACGAGTGCGAAGAATTAAAAACTGAAGAGAAAAAGTTTAAGCCACGCAAAACAGTAGTGGTGGAAAAGGTTCTTAACAGAGCATTTACACAAACATTGTTTATGGGTAGAAACACAATTACACTTACAGATGTAATTCTTAGTGTGCTGAACGAAGACAAAGTAGTAAGCGTATACTACTTAGAAAAAGGTGGAATAAACAAAGAATCATTCAAAGACTTTTTGAACGACGAATTCCAAGATGATTTTATTGATGAAGAAGAAGCATCAAGCGAAGCAAAGAGAGCATTGCGTCAGTTTACAACAAACTTAAATGACGAAGTGAAACGTGGCAAAGTTGATCCTATGATTGGACGTGGCGAAGAGCTCGAATCGCTTGCACTTGCATTAGGACGTAGACAAAAGAATAACGTACTAATGGTAGGTGACCCAGGCGTAGGTAAAACTGCTATTGCTGAAGGACTTGCATACAACATTGAAAATAATAAAGTTCCTGAATTCTTAAAAGAATATAAAGTATACAATTTAGACATTGGTGCTATGCTTGCAGGTAGTAAGTATCGTGGAGACTTTGAAGAACGCTTTAAACTTGTTTTACAAGGCATCACAAAGCAAGGCAAAACAATTATGTTTATTGACGAAGCACACATGATTAATGGTGCTGGCGCTGGAGGCAAAGACAGCAGTAATGACTTAGCAAACATGCTAAAGCCTGCACTTACTAAAGGCGACCTAAAAGTTGTTGCATCTACTACTTGGGAAGAATACCGTAAGTTCTTTGAAAGTGATCGTGCGCTAATGCGTAGATTCCAACGTGTAACTATTGATGAGCCTACACCAGAAATTACAAATGATATTTTACAAGGCATAAAACAGTACTACGAAAAGTTTCACGGAACTACTATTACTGACGAAGCAATTGAAGCCGCAGTAAAACTAAGCGTTAAGTATCAAACAGATAAAAAATTGCCTGATAAAGCAATTGACTTAATTGATGTAGCTTGTTCACGTTTTAAGGTTAACAACGAAACAGAAAATCTTATTGTAACAAAAGAAAAGATTGAATTTGAACTTGCAAAAATTGTAAACATTCCTGAAGAACAAGTTGCACAAAAAGAAACACAAAAACTTGCTAAACTTGAAGAGAATATTAAAAAGCATGTATACGGACAAGACAGTGCTATTACAAATGTTGTAGATAGAATCTTTATTAACCAAGCAGGACTTAAAGCAGAAAATAAACCAATTGGTTCATTTGTATTCATGGGTCCAACTGGTGTTGGTAAAACAGAACTTGCAAAACAATTAGCATCACACTTAGAAACAGAACTTGTACGTTTTGATATGAGTGAATTTCAAGAGAAACATAGTGTGAGTAAACTAATTGGTTCACCTCCAGGCTATGTTGGCTTTGAAGATGATGCAGGTATTTTGATTACAAAACTACAAGAAAATCCTCACTGTGTACTACTACTTGATGAAATAGAAAAAGCACACCCAGACGTTTCACAAATCCTACTACAACTTATGGATGACGGGAAAGTAACTGGCTCAAATGGTAAAATTGCAGATGCACGTAATTGTATCTTAATTTTAACAACAAACTTAGGTGCGGCACAAGCAGAAAAAAATACTATTGGCTTTAATGAAGATGTTGACCAAGTATATGGCGATGAAGAATTTAAGCGTTTCTTTGCTCCAGAGTTTAGAAATAGACTTGACGGTGTAGTTACATTTGGCAAACTTGATAAGCCAATTATGATGAAGATTGTAGGTAAATTCTTGCTTGAGCTTAAAAATCAAGTTACAGATAAATCAGTTACAATCGACATTACAGATCCTGCACTTGATTATCTTGTAGACAAAGGCTTTGACCCTAAAATGGGAGCAAGACCTTTACACAGAATTATTGACCAAAAGATTAAAAACCCACTGTCAAAGAAAATACTTTTCGGTGAGCTTAGAAACGGTGGACATTTAACTATTGACGTAGCCGACGACAATATGATACTATCAGTCAAGGAGACGGTCCATGAAGAAGTTCCTAACTAAAAAACTTTTTTATGGGGAATATCTTTACAAAGTTGTAATTAACAACGACTTGGCTAATATATTTAGAGGTGAGCTACAAAAGAAAGGTTATCTTAGTTATGCCCGTGAAGAAATTGATCAGTTAATAGAAACTGAACGGTTATCGCCTAATGGACCGTTAACTATAAAAAAGTTTAGATCAGTTGTAGAAGTAAGCAAATCGGAGTATGAAAAAGCTAAAAAAATATATTGGCTTTTAAAATATAACAAAGATTACAAACTTAGCGTCACCTTTAGATATTCACTTAGCATATACAGTAACAATTTAGGACTTATAAAAGATTTAATTAAATTACAGCCCAGCGAGTATCATGAACCAGATCATTCTCGTATGCATCAGTATCAGCCTAATATTATATTAGTTGACAGAGAACCTGATTTACCTATTAAAGTTACATTAGGTACACGTAAGGTAGATCCTGGTTTTGTGAATTGGCACTACAATAATGCTGACAAATGCAGAATAGGGGTAAAAGCATTAGAATGTATACGCAGAGGCGGATATCAAAGCGGTTTATACTTCTATGTACGTGACGAAAAGGTACTTAACCTAATAACCATGCTATGCGGCGATAATATACGCAAAGTAGAAAAACTTGTCTATAAGCACAGTTAGATAAATACAGTATGTCGAGTAATAGCGAAACAATTTTATCATCAACAACACATCCAGGAGACAGTACAACTGAGACTGTTAACGGGACTAAATTTAAGGGCGACGGTTACTACGGACGTAGTGACGGTTTACATACTGCCCAGATTAATTATACTGGCTTTACAGGCACAATTAATTTACAAGCAACTTTAGCAATAGACCCTGCAGATGCAGATTGGTTTACAGTTTACACAACTGTACTTGCTCAAGAAACAGATAACGTGTATACTAACTTTACAGGCAACTACGTTTGGATTAGAGCGCAAGTAATATACACAGATGGAACAGTAAATTCTATCGTACTAAATCATTAGGAAGAGAAACATGGATCATTTTGCATATGTAGTATTAGAAAAATCGGATAATTTAAGCGAAAGTCTTGATGAATCAATTTTTCCAGGATTAGAAATAACAGAAACTGATCAAGATACTAACGTAATTACTATACCTTTACCACGTGAACTAAACGAAGATGAACAAGACGAATATGCTAATCGTTTAGCAGACTATATGTTTGAACAAGGCCATGAAGAATTTGATATTTACTTAAACAACGATGATGACGACATTACAGAAGTTACATATGACGGTGACGACTTTTTTGAAGAGTTTGGAACTATGTGGTACAATGATGACGATGTTGTTGACGAAGCAGAATACCAAGGACGTAAAGTAAAACTTGGAAAGCCAATGCGTGGCGATGTTAAAAAGTTTAAAGTATATGTAAAGAATCCAAAAGGCAATGTAGTTAAAGTAAACTTTGGTGATCCTAACATGAAGATTAAAAAATCTAATCCTGCAAGACGCAGAAGCTTCCGTGCAAGACACAACTGTGACAATCCAGGTCCACGTCATAAGGCAAGGTATTGGTCCTGTAGGAAGTGGTAAAATGCGTTTAACTGAATTTACAGACAAAGAAACGTTACCATTTGATCCAGTAGAAGATGTTGTTTTCTTCATGCGTAACAATCCACAATTTTATCGCAAAGAAGTATATCCATGTGGTTGTGAAGCAAAGGCAGCAAAAAAGAATGGCACATTTGAAAGCCCACAAAGTTACTTTGGTAATTGTGTTGAAAAAGGTATGGATGCATATAAAAACAAGTATGATATGCATGATGTTTTCAAAACAGACGACAAACAAAAAATTATAGATCTATTGTTTAACGAGGAAATGTACTAATGCTCCTAAGGGAATTATTCGAAGACAAAGGCAAAGCATGTGCGTTTGCAGTTGGTAGAATGAATCCTGCTACAAATGGTCACGAGCTATTAGTAAATGCTATTAAACAACAGCCAGGTGATGCTTTTTTATTCTTAACAGATAGAGCACCTAAGTTACCAGACAATCCACTTACACCGCAAGACAAATTAGAATGGGCTCGTAAGAGCTTTGACGGAATTACTATTGAGCTTGCAAAGAATGTTTTTCCGGCCGCAGTAAAACTTTACGAAGCAGGTTATAGAGATGTAACTTTCTTAGAAGGCGAAAATAAATTAGGTCCAATATTAGAAAAGTATAATGGAGAAGAAGGCGCACACGGTTTTTACGATTTTAATCTAAACTTTGTAAAACTTGAACGTAATGCAGACGCAGACGATGCAACAGGAATGAGTGGCACTAAGATACGTGAATTTGTTACAAATGATGATTTAGAAAACTTTACAAAAGCAGTAACAGACAAAGCAAAACCACATGCCGAAGAAATGTTTAAAAAATTACAAGACATTTTAGGTGTTAAAGAAATAATGGGCTTTGCTACACGCACACCTAAACGTGCTACAGTTACACGCAAGAAACGTGAACCAGAAGAATTAAGTGTTGCAGACAAACTTAAAAAACGTAGAGCTTTAGCAACTAAAATAGGTACAGATAAAGCATTCCGATCTGATGTAAAACTTACTGATAGAGAACTTACAAAAAAAGAATATAAAAAGAAAAAAGAATATGCTGATAAATTGCCAGATGGCGATTTTAAAGACCGTTATGGTAAAGAATGGAAAGCAGTCAAATACGCTACAGCGACTAAAATGGCTAAGAAACACGCATAATGGATATAGCAGACTTACAGCATTTAGCGGGTATACGTAACAAGTTTACAGGATACACTGAATACAAAATAGAAGAAAACCCAAGCGAAACAGCAACAGCTCTTAAAGCAAAAGAGAAGGCAATGGGATTAAAGCCAGGTGATAAGGATTGGTTCAAGCTATGGTTCAGCAAACCTTACATGACAGGCCCGACACAGTTTCGTGGTCGAACAAAAAAATAATAACTAAGTGTGAAAACTGCTACTGTGATTCACACTGTGACAAAGAATGTCCCAAGTGTGCAAATGATGTGTGTCAAAACTGCCGTTGCGATCTTTGCAAATAATTAAATAACTGTATGAGCAAACTTGATAACATAGCCGTATTCGGTAGTAAATGGTCATATGGCCAAACAATAGCAGAATATAAAGCAAATCTAACTGGCCGTGAAGATGCTATCCCAAAAGAAGATTATGATAATTGGGTAAAACGCATGGCTAAATCAAATCCAGAATCTAATATTAGAAACTACAGTGTGCCTAATTGTAGTTTGTTATTACAAAATTATATAAGACACAATATACAACTTTCACGCCCTGTTGATTTGTTTGTAATGGAACCAACCACTGATCATGTAACTACTGTATGGCCTGAAGGAATAGACTTTGATGCACATATGGTACAGCGCACAGACAACTACTGGGAATTTGATAATACATTATTTGACAAACTACAAAATATTGCAAAAGTCGGAAATATAGAAATGCTTGAAGCAGAACAGCAAGCACTATGCGAATATAATAGACTACGTGTAGATATATTATTTGCTAATTCTTACATGTTTCACACACCAAGTTTACAACATATATGGCCAGAACGTTTCAGTGTGTTTACTATCACTAATGACAATATGTTTAGTGGCATGGGGATGAAAGCTACCGAACAGTATGTATACGAAAAGTTGTCCGGTTTAGCAAACGCGGCAAACGCATAAATACAGTATGAAGTGTGATGACTTAACAGAAGGCGTTGGCCGTATTACAAAACAAAACCAAACAGTAGATGTTGGTCCAAACCAGATCTCTATAGAAGCTGGTAAATTTGGCAACAAAGTAGACAAAGACGGACGTCCTGCAACAATTGGCAAAAAAGTCAAAGGTTCAAGTACTAATGTCCTGTTTAATTTAGGACTTACTGAGTCGAGCATCACAAAAGGTATACAAGCTGTTGAAGGCGCACTTATACCTAATCCTAAAAATACATTTCTTACAAAAGCAGACACAGCATACGATCATTACAAGTTAGGCACAAACATGGCTAACTTAAAGACAGTTAAAAAAGGCGCAAACTATGATGAGCCAGATGTAATTGTTGCACCTTATGCAGGTAAAAAAGAAATGAAATATCTTATGAAGCAATTAAAGCGTATAGGATATGACGTACAAGATGCACAAGGTTATCAGGATACGCATTTTGATGATCAACCAACAGGTGGCGAAGAACCACCGCAAATAAAAGACACAGGTAAGTTAGGTAAGATTAAAGTATCATCACTTGTACCTGTGCAAAAAAATAGATCATACGATAAATTAGCAAAGCAATTTGATAAAGTAGAGAATGGTAATTATTCTCCTTTAACAATTGATCCTAAAGGGCGTATAGTTAACGGCCATCATAGATATGATGCACTTAGAATTTTAGGTTTAGAATACGCAGTAGTAAGAATGATGGGTTCTTACTTAGAAGAAACAATGGATGCATGTGATCCAAAGAAAAATTTAGCAGAAGCACTTGGTGAAATATCAAAAAACAGTGAAATATATGTAGACATGGACGGTGTACTTGCTGACTTTTTTGGCGAATGGTCAAAATCACAAGGTGTTGATAACTGGAAACAGATAGATGATCCTGCGAAAGCAATAGGCAAGATCAAAGACATTGATGACTTTTGGTTAAACTTACCTGTACTACCTAAAGCAAAAAGTTTGCTTTCATTAATTAAGCAAGTAAAAGGTAGTTATAAAATATGTACAAGTCCATTAGCAGATGATCCTCGTAGCGAACCACACAAGCGTGAATGGGTTAAAAAGAATTTAGATTTCTTTCCACCAGAAAAAGTTATTGTTACACACAATAAGCCACAATTTGCAACACAACCAGATGGCACACCAAACATCCTAATCGATGACTACGGTGTTAATATCGAAGCATGGGAAAAAGCAGGCGGCATAGGATTCAAATACAAAGATTACAAATTTAATAGAACAGCAAAAGCTATAAAACAAAAAATGGATGCTCCTATTGAAGAAAACCTTATTGAAAAGGAAATGGACTGTCCCCCAGCAACACAAGACTTAGAACTTAACACAAAAAATAGAGATGCAACACTAAAGAACTTTAACTATGGTCCTTTGAATGTAAGTGAACCGGGTGACTATTGGGAAAAGATAGCTGAATATTGGAAGACAGATGTAAAGGCCGCAAAAGCAAGTAATTGTGGAAATTGCGTTGCATTTGATATATCACCGCGTATGGACGATTGTATGCCAGGCGAAACATCAGACGAAGATGGACGTTTAGGTTATTGCTGGATGCATCACTTTAAATGTCATAGTGCAAGAAGTTGCCATACTTGGGCAAAAGGCGGTCCTATTGAAGACGATGATAAATCATATGATTGGCAAGAGCGTGGCGAAAAAGAAGTAGATGAGAATTTTGCAGACGGCAAGAAAAAAGGCAAAAGCAGACCAGGGCGTGTAAAACGTTCAGGTGCAAGTTGTAAAGGTAGTGTTACAAAACTACGTGCCAGAGCAAAAAAAGCGTCAGGTGAAAAAGCAAAAATGTATCACTGGTGCGCTAATATGAAGAGCGGAAAGAAGAAGTAATGCTTAGTAAACAATGCAGACTACACTTAGAAGAAAAGAACGAAACAGCATTAGAGCATATGAAAAATGCTTTGACTACAGCAGTAAAGTTGCAACTGCTGGTGCCAGCACTTGTTGTACACAGTGTTGCTCCACGTTTCTTTACTAACACAGCAACAAATGTAATGAATGAAATCTTGGAGAAACGCAAATGAAAATGAGTGATCTTTTAAAAGAAGCTGAAACAGCAAAAGATAAAAATAAACGTCATAGTATGGACTTAGATAAATTAGATCAAGAAATACGTAAGTCGCCAGCAGGCATGGATAAAGATACTGAAAAGCATATTAACAAAAAGCGTAAAGATCTTGCTATGGACAAAATTAAATTAAACAACAGTACAAACGAAAACCAATCAGGTAGCGTAGCTGTTGTATCACAAGGCGTAGGCCCTATGGTAAGTAGATCAGATGCTTATAATGCAGACGGTACAATGAAAAATGCGTTAGACGGCGGCAAGAAAAAATCTAAGAAACGTAAAAACAAATAAATACATAGTAAATATGGAGTCGACAATGACAAAGAAAACAAACGAAGGTTTAGCCGACTTAGCACACAAGGCTGAAAAAGACCATGAAGTGCAAATGGCTCGTGCAGAACTATACAAAGTTGCAAAGTATGCAATCAAGTTACACGAAATGCTACAAGGCGTTAGTGAACAAGAAGGCTTAGAAGGCTGGGTTGCAAGTAAGATTACAAAAAGTGCAGATTACATAGGTTCTGTTTATCATCACATGGACTATCAAATATCTGGCTTAGGCGAAGAAGAAGTAGCAGAAGGTAAAAGTCCACACAAAAAAGGTTCTAAAAAATATAAAAAGCACATGGCCGCAAAACATGCAAGCATGGGCGAAAATACAGATCCTTACAAATCAAAATTACATGCTAAATTAGCAGAAAAGAAAGACAGTGCTGGCATTGATGCTATGAAAAAAGCAGGTAATGCTAAAGCAGACGCAGAAGCCAAAGAAAAGTTTGACGAATCAGGTTGCGTTAAAGAAATGAAAAAATTATATGCAAGCGGATGTGCAAAGAATGAAATGTACAAAAAACTTGCTGACGGATATGGTTGTAGTAAATCTAAATTCGAAAAATTATATGCATCGAATTGTGGCTAATTAATGAAAAATTTTATCCGCATAATTACCGAAGCACAAGAACAAGGTTCAGCAGGCCAAGCAAAAGGCAAAGACTCCATGCCAAAGGCTAAGCCAGGCCGTACTAAACATCCTCTTAAGGATAAACTTGTTGGTGAAGCAGATAAGAATAAATTATTTAAGGCACGTGATCCTAATTGGCGTGACATGGAAGCATTACGTAAAAGTGGTGCATCAGGTTCACACAAGGATAAAAAGAAATTAGCAAAACAAGGCTATTCTAAGCATAAGAGTAAAAGTATTGAAGAAGACCCAAAAAGTGCATTAGGGCAACTTGCACACGGTTTTAAAAATTACAATAAGTTAAGTGCTTTAGACCCTGACAGTACAATAAGCGGTGGAGTGAAAGATTTACTTTCTGTAGACAAAGAGCCAGCTCCAACAAAAACTGATAAAAAAGCAAATAGTCCAAAAAGTAAAGCCAGCAATGGTAGACTTAATCCTGACAAGATACCTCCTAACAATTCACAATTTGAATATGAAGGAAATGTGTATTCTTTTAATCAAAGCAAGTATACTTGGCAATCAAAATCAAAAGCAGATTTGACTATGTCACAGGGTATTGAACTATACAACAAGACTCCAAAAGACAAAAGACAATTTGTTCGCACATTTGAGAGTATTTTATACAATACTCTTATACAACTAAACACGTAATTCCCCCCAACAAAAGTAGGCTCGCAAGAGTCTATTTTTTTGACAAAAAACACTTGACATATGCCCAAATATAGCATATAATAGTTTTAACACATTAACCCAAGGAGCGACAATATGAGCGATCGTACATACGGTGCTGAAGAAAAAGCAAAACTTGAACGACTTGTTAACGAAGGCGTGACAGTTTTACAAGAAATAGAAGATTTAAATTTAGGTCTAAAAGAAACAGTGAAAGCTGTTGCAGAAGAATTAGATATTAAGCCAAGTTTAATTAACAAAGCAATTAAAATTGCACAAAAAGGCGAATGGCAAAAAGTATACGACGAGTTCGATGATCTCGAAACGTTGGTTACTACAGTAGGACATGACAAGTAGTGCAAAAAGTTAAGCAATTTTGGATCAACAGTTTCACAACTGATAAGGTCGCATTTACGTTTGAACTTGTAAGTTTCATATTTACTGTATGTGCAAGTTTGACATTAGCGTTTAATGCAAGAGACCCTAATATGCTAATTATATATCCGTTCTTCTTTGTAGGATCGGTTACACAATGCTACGCGGCTGTACGCAGAGGCGCGGCATGGGTAATGTTACTAACAGGTTACTTTGCTGTTATTAACGTATTTGGATTTGGAGTGGCAGCAGGATGGTGGTAAAACCTTATCAATGGTTAGCATGGCTTAGTACAGCATGTTTGTTAACAGCGGCCACTTTAGCCGCATTTAATGTTTACCCTTTGTACATTTGGGCATTCATTATTAGTAATAGTCTATGGATACTTGTAGGTATTCTGTGGAAAGAAAAAAGTTTGATAGTTATGAACGCAGGCTTAACCGTAATTTACATTGCGGGTTTGTTGTTCTGATATATACTAATACGCACAAGCAGAAATGTGTGCATGTAGAAGGTTAAGTTGGCCATAAGCAACGAAGGAGAAACATGAGTTACGTAGACGCACTATTTGATCGCGATTCCGATATCATCAGAGTCGTAGAACGCAAAGACGGTAAAAGAGAATACCGCGAATATCAAGCAAAATATACTTTTTATTATGAGGACCCGAGAGGCAAGTACAAAAGTGTGTACGGTGATCCTCTTACACGTATTGTATGTAAGAATACAAAAGACTTTCGCAAAGAAGTTGCTATTAACAAAGGCAAGAACTTGTTCGAAAGCGATATCAATCCCATATTCCAATCACTAAGTGAAAACTATCTTAATCAAGACGCACCAAAACTAAACATTGCGTTCTTTGATATTGAGACTGACTTTGATCCAGAGCGTGGCTTTGCTGATCCTGCAGATCCGTTTATGCCTATTACAAGTATAAGTGTATACTTGCAGTGGATGGAAACAATGGTATGTTTGGCAGTTCCTCCTAAAACACTTACAATGGATCAAGCAAAGAAAGAATTAGAAGGCATTGAAAATGTAATGCTGTTTGAAAAAGAAGGTGACATGATTGACACTTTCTTGACGCTGATTGAAGACGCTGATATACTATCAGGTTGGAACAGTGAAGGATATGATATTCCATACACTGTTAACAGAACAAGTCGTGTACTAAGCAAAGATGACACACGTAGATTCTGCTTGTGGGGTCAATTGCCTAAGAAACGCGAATATGAAAAGTATGGTAAATCAGCTGTTACCTTTGACCTAATAGGTAGAGTGCATTTAGATAGTTTGGAATTATATCGTAAATACACATATGAAGAAAGACACAGTTATAGACTTGATGCCATTGGCGAAATCGAAGTTGGTGAAAACAAAGTCCCTTATGAAGGCACTTTGGACCAGTTGTACAACAATGACTTTAGAAAGTTCATCGAATACAACATACAAGATACCGCACTACTGGACAAGCTGGACAAAAAACTAAGATTTATTGATCTT
>Ga0181379_1000415_pt1 | contig 21400 bp, 7 predicted proteins | sample 2SPOviralmetaG_FD_130115 | JGI IMG/M metagenome (GOLD analysis project Ga0181379, IMG submission 130115) | Marine viral communities from the oligotrophic San Pedro Time Series (SPOT) site, San Pedro Channel, CA, USA - 2 SPOT_SRF_2009-07-10 | ecosystem: Environmental > Aquatic > Marine > Strait... | reverse complement strand
TTCATTCTTGCGGTATCAATCCAAGTGTCAGATGCTGGAGTAAGTTCCATTGAACCTTTCCAAAAACTAATCAAGAATGGTGTTACACTCTCTGTTCTTGTAGCAAATGACTGTTTTAACCACTCAACTTCAGCATAATCAAGAGTGATTACACCACTTTGCTTTCTTACATTATTACCCTCAATTGCAGTAAAATTAAGATCCGCAGTTGTATCATTATTGACCACAGGTCCTTGAATAAGATCAACCGAGTTAGTATAATGAGTTGGTCTAAACTCTTTGTTAACAGCATCGATACTGTTTTTAATTTTAAGATTTTCTTCTTGTGATTTAAATGAAGTGAAGTTATCAACGAAAAAACCAGACTTAAATCTATTCAAACCATCAGCATCAGGGACGAATAAATTTGCAGTGTTAGTTTCAAGCATCGAGAGTGATGTATAATACTCAAGATTTTTAATTCTATTTTCAAGTTTGTTGATATCCTGCATACGATATCTTTTATGAGTATTAAATTTTAGTGCAGCTTGTACAGTATTGTAAAGAAAAGGAGGTAAGGTAATTGAACAAATTTCAATCGCATCATCAACTACAAGAGGTGGTTCTGGTCTATCTGAGGGAACTCCGTACTTGACCTGGAACTTACCATCTTTTGTCAAGAAAATTCTATCGATTCTTCCTTGATAGTAAGAGAAATCAATGAATAGTGATTCATCTGATGCTAAAATATTTTTAGCTGAATCTCCAGATCCAGTAAATACTCTTCCTAAAAATTCAAGAGGAGATCTATCTCCCTCAGAAACACTTGCGATTGAACTTACTCTTGGTCTAATATCAATAATGTCAGAATTTCTAATATCTCCAACTTTACCAATTTCATTAGAATAATTAAAGTTGTCATATGACCCTATCGTTGTAATGTCTCCGTCATCAGTGCTTTCATATGAAGCACTCTTAAAGTATACTCTTAATTTCTTACTTGGTTCCGAAGAATCAAATTTTCTTTTGATTGCTCCATAATCATAGAATGTTTGTTCTTGTCCATTATTAAAGATAAAATTAGTAGATACATCAAAACTTGATGCATCTGCTGCATTTACAATTGCACTTACATTTGTCTCAGATGAAATAATAGTTTCACCCTCTCCAAACAAAATATCATTTTTATAAAGAACAGAAATTTTTGAATCTGCAATTGAGGTTTTTTCAGAAATAATTGCAACAGCACCAGAATTTTGTCCTACAATAGATTCTCCAATAGTAAACTCATCAATAGTAGATGAAGCACTTATGATTGATTGTAAAGTAAGTGTAGGTGAAGAAGGAGTGGATGTATCAGTAGATTCAAAGACACCATGAACCTCAATTATATCAGGGGTATTAAGTGATATTGTTTCATCCTGAACTCTTGTTCCAAAAGGATAATTTCCATATGTAAGACCATCATTTAAAGTTGTAGTTCCAATACCAGAACCAACATTTTTAGATTTGTCTATAATAATTGACTGAACTCTATTTCTAACTTTGACTTTTGCCTTTGGTTTTCTCTTTCTAAGAGTTGCAATCAAAGTAGATCCATCAGTATTAGTTCCAAGACCATTAATCTGCAGAGTGCTTTTTCCTCCAGGTGAAGTAATCGTAAATTTATCTGCAGTTAACTCTTCAGTGGTTCCATCTTCTCTAATAAGTGAATATCTAGTAGGAGTAAATGGTAAAAATACTTCATTATCTTCAGCAGTAATTGTGCTGGATAATTTATTATTTACAATATTTACAGTTAATGTTTTTCTAATTGTTAATATAGCATCAGTTAAATTTAAACTTTCAATATTATCTTTTGGAAGTGAAGTAAATAATGAATTATCAGTTGATGGATCAAGAGGTGTTGTTAATACTTTTAAATCAGTTACATTAGTTACTACATTTGGTAATTTACCACCTACAATCCCAGTCACCGTTGTTACGCCAACAAAATTAACATGAGATGATCCAACAGATACAACTCTTCCTAGCACGGGATCTTGATCATCACCAACAACTGCAGCAAGATCGCTATATTGAATCAAACTACCTAACTTAAGAGCAGTTCCAGGGAAAAGTGGGTTAGTGCTTCTAACTGTGCTGATACCACCCTGATCTCTTGGAGTAATTGTTGCAACACCAACATTAAATGATACAGATTGAATTGTGTCTGCACTAAATGTGTGAATACCAGTAATTCCATCTGTTGATCCAAATACAGACTTTACATCACCAATCCCATGAGCAGTTGCAGCAATTGAAGTTCTACCATTTAAGATACCATCAAAGAAAAGAGGTTCATTAGAAATAAACTCACCTTTAGTTTCATATAATGTAACTGTTTTACTATTAGATACTGCAGATCGAATAAATGCAGTTGCACCACTTCTTTGACCCTTGACAAACGTCGGGATAGACAAACTAGTCGCTTGATTTAATGTTAGTGTAGTAAATGATTGAACATCATATAATGAGATTCCCCACTGATTTAAATTTGCATTTGCACTATCATATGCACCAGATTCAATTCTAAAATCAAAAACTCTTGCTAAACCAATTTCATTTCCAGGAGCACCGTTAGCATCAACGTTAGGACCAATTCTTTCATCCCTTAAACTTAAAACGTATGTGCTACCAATACCAACAGAAGGTGTTCTATTAACATTATCAAGTTTAAGTGTCGGTCCTGTATTATAAATTATTGATTGATCTTCAATAAGTTTTGTAGTTCTTGGTTTATCAACATCAAGATATGTTGAATTAATAGTTTCAATGTCATATCCTCTTACAAACGCTCTACCAGCAGAGACTCTGTACAATGCGAGGTCGTCAGAAGGTGCAGAACCACCATACGTAAATTGACCCGCATTATATACACCACCATTTCCCCTGCTATTATTCAGGGACTCCTTCATTGTAATATCAAAAGGAGTTACATAGTAATCTCCAGATTCGGCAAATGTTCTTCTGGCAAGAATATCAGTAATATCATTATAACCAACACCACCACCAAATCCAGTTTTTTTAGTTTTTGTTCGTAAAACTCCGTTTACTACAACCCCTAATTCAACAAAAGATCCATCATCTAAATCATCAGGAGACTTTTTAATAAGAGAGGTACTAATTTTAAGTCTATCTGCACCTGGTGCAGCATAGTTATTAAATCCTTGGGAATTATCGTTAAGAGTTTCGTCTAAATCTGCAGTAATTATTTCTTCATTTACAAAAAGACCAACCCTATAACTAGGAGTTGTTCCATATTGATCAAGAATTAAAGTTTCGCTATCAACATTTACAAAGTTACCTCTAATAAAGTAAATACCATCTTGAATATGGAATGAAGACCCAATTTGTGCAGCCTCATTTGATATAGTAGCGCCAAAAGGAGCTCCAGCACTAATTGTACTGTTTCCTAAAAGACCTGAAGAAATTATCTCATTACAAGCAAGTTCTTCAGCATCACTGAAGACTTCAGTCGAATTGTTTGCGGTGCTTGAGTTTAGGTAGTTAACATAAAGAGTAAGATTTCCTCTTTCAGAGTCTTCAGGAAGAAGAACTGAATCAATATATGCCGTTACACCAGAGGTCAAACCTGTTATTTTAGTTCCTTCTAACTGTTCAGCGTAGGCAGAAACTGGGACTCCTTGAAACGTATTTACTAACTGAACACAATTGTAAATTCTATTATACGCAGTATTTCCAGGTATAACTTTTTCACCTTCTTTAAAAAAGTGCTGACCAAATCTTTCAATTTGGTTTTGCAAAATTGATTGAAGTGATGTTAATTCTCTAGCCTGGACAGCATATCCAGGTTTAAACAGCACCTTATGAAAATCATTAGATGCATCAAAGTCATCAAAATATGGTGCTACGTTGAGGTTCGTCTGCTGTGGCATAATTCTTTAGAACTGCAAAACAATTTTGATATCTTCTTTTTGGTTAGATGACCTTGTTATGGATGGTCTATTGTCAACATAAACAATGTTTCCTGCATATTTTTTCACTTCTGCAGGTGCAATACCGTCCGTAAAAGTAAGACCAAGATTATATGTCCTACTATTTATTGTCGTTTGGATACCACTAAAGTTTGAATCAATTTGTAAATCAACACCTGTTGTTGGAGTAATTGTCAAACTACCACCTGTATCAGGAGAAGAAGTAAACTCGGTCAAATCAAATCCATAAGTTGGTGTGGTTTGAGCAGTTCCAACTGTATTAAACCCAGCAAGTGTTCTATCCTGCCAATACTTCAATACACCAGTTGTTTGGTTATAACTAATTACTCTTCCTTGAGCAGTTGATCCTGTAGATATAGTTTGAGTGAAGTATGAATCGGCAGAAAAAGCAGCAGAACTATATCCTGCTCCTGCTAATCTTAAAGCACCAACAGCACTTGCTTTGTCAGCAGATAATAAAGTATTTGAAGTAGTTCTTGGATTTTCTACAAGACCAACTCTTGCAATTTGATTTCCAGTAATAAAATCGGGGTTATCATTATCATTTTCAATTCTAGAATAAAGAAGAACATTAGTTGCTCCTAATTCTCTATAGATATCTTTACCATGACCACCCATTGGTGATATGATAACGTCAAAGGTAGGTATGGTCGTACCAGAAGGAACGTTTCCTGCTTCTAAGTCTACATTTCCAAAAGTGTATCCAGAACCTTGATTGGTTATAGTAATGGAGTCAACTCTTTGATCGTTTGTTGTAACGATGGTACATTCAGCACCAGTTCCATCACCTTTAATAGGAACGTTAGCGTACCTTGTAGCGCCAACAGGTCCAATACCTACTCCTCTATCAGTTATAGTTGTAACTTTAATTGAACCATCTACCGCATTATTTCTTACAAGTTCATTTTCAGTGCCAGTTTCCCAGTTTAAGGGTACTGGCATAAAAGCAGTTGCTTCAAATTTTACAATATCACTTGGTTTGATTGAATAAAGATATTTCCAAAGATAACCGTCTCCACTTGTTCCTGCTGATCTTGGTTCTAAATCAATATGTGTTGGTTCATCAAGAGATGGTGACCCGTTAGGGGTATCAGGAGTGGTGCCATTCTGTATGCAGATATAAACTCTAAAATCACTATTAATTACATAATATGATGAAGCATATAGATTAGTAGCACCACTAACAGCAGCAGTTTTTACTCTGCTGTAATCATGACGATACATGTCATAAGTAGTTCCAGAAGACCAATTTCTTTTTGAAACAACTTGTCTTACGTCAGATGAGTTTATTTTCTTTAGAGCAACCATCGAGTCCCAATACTGGTTTTCCTCATCAAAACTATCTTTTGGTGAGGGGGGATCTTGGTCCCACGTTGGACTGTAATCAGTTGCATTCGTCAATCCAATAAAAGAATAGTATGCATTAGTAGAGGTAGTTACACCTGCAACAAAATTCTTAGCGTTTAATATTCTAATTTGATCAGTTATAATTGCAGCCATTGGACACAGTTTTTTTCTTTATTTATTAAGATCAAATGTCATAATCTTTTGACTTCAGCGATTTAGACCTCTGAACAAAAGTAGAGGTAGAAATACCACCAATACCTCCTAAGGTAAATGCAGTGTATGAAGTAACTTTTGATCTAGATGTTAGATCAATTCTTCCCCAACTAAATTCACCGAATGAATTAGACGTTTGAATACCTGATCCATATGAGAAGTTGTTACTTACATTTACAAATACTCTGGTTATATGAGAGGTTCCAATACCCACACCTTCAGAATTAACTCCTGTAGGTCTGAATACAGTTTCAGTGCTTTGAACAAAGTATATATTATCAATATTTGAAGTTCCAACTCCAACAGTATTACCAGAAGTATCAAGCGATGTTATAGATGTTACTGCAGATCCTACATTTGAATTAAATATCATAAAATAGTCACCAGAACTTAGTGAACTTGCAGTAACTGCAGTAGAAACAATGCTAGTATTATAACCAACATTTCTCAAGAAAGAATCAAGTGGGATATGTAAGTCAAAAATAAATTGAGTGGTGCCAATACCAACAGATGTAGTACCAAAACCAACAATTACTCCATTATCACCATTAAATGAATTTACAAAGTTTTCCTCGACACCTCTTGTGGGAGGACTAAACAAAACCAGGGGAGGATTAGTTTGAGTATAACCAAGACCTGGATTAGTAATTGCTACACCAGTAATTGTTCCTGCCGTTCCAATTGTGACTGTACCAAGAGCAGTGGTTGTAGTTCCAATTCCAACTCCATTTGTACTACCAAAACTTACCAGTGCATTTGAATACCCGACACCACCAGTAGATATTGCAACAGAAGAAATTGTGCCTGCTATGGAAACAATAGCAGTTCCAGCAGCAGAAACTTTATCATCCTGAGGAATAAATTTAACTTTATCTTGGAAGGAAAGAGTGTTTACTTTTGGTAAAGTTGCAACTTCATTGAATATATTAAAGAGTGGTCTTAATGTATCAACAAATATTTGTGTTGCACCAACACCAACAGTTTTAATAATATGTGCTGTTGGATTTATCACGGGTTCATAAAGTTCTCGGTCTTTACCAACTTCTTTTTCATTAATAATTTTATCCTCTGTTTGTCTACACCAAACAACTGGTCTTAATAAAGATGTATCCTGAATATTGCCTGGACCAGAATATGGATTTGTTTCTGCAATATCAGTTCCAGATACAAAATTAACTGATCTCTTATCTTCATTTGTAAAGATATCATTGTTTTGAATTTGAAGAGTATCACCCTCCGTCACGGTTTCAATAATTTCTCTAAGAACAACATCTTTGTCTCCAGTTCCTTTATAGAAAATAATTTCAATAGTGTCGCCAATCTTTGGTGCCTCTGTAAATTCAATTTGAGAACCACCCTCAAATATATAACCTTTACCAGGAACTTGAAGAATATTATTTACAAATATAATAAGAACATCCTGTATGTTAATTTTTGAACCTCTAGCAGCTGCAATTGAGGTGACTACACCATCAACTTCAATTGGGAAGTTAGTTCTAGTACCATCAATAAATTTTTCAACATTATCAATTACTTGTAGAACACCGAGAGACCATCCAGAAAATTCATCACTTGCTATTTCATCAATATCAATTTTAAATTCTTTGAATGTTTTAGTTGTGTCAGTTGGAATACCGATAGTTCCACCTATAGCAACTGTCAGTGTTTGATTATTACCATAACTAAATCCAGTGTTGCTTATCTTAAAGTCAATTACACTTGAACCTTGACCAACAACCACATCAATTTTCGCGCCTGTTCCGAGACCAACAGAAGTGGAACTATAAATTAATGGAATGTTGCTGTAACTTAATGGTTCATCAATAATCACCAGAGGTGTATTAGTTGATGTATAACCAGTTCCTGGATTTGTAATTGCAATACTTACAATATTTCCACCACTTATTGTAGCGGTTCCAATATTAAATTTGTTAGAACTACCAAGAGAAGTAGTAGCAACTGCGACATTTACGGTGGTTTGAATTCCTGCTCTATATCCAGAACCACTATTTCCAATACTTATTGATTGAATTGTTCCAGCAACAGAAACTGTGGCAGTGGCACCTGCGGCAACAAGAGGTTGATAACCGAATCCCTCACTTGATGCTACGGATACGATTACTCCTCCTACGGGGACAGTAGAAGTTCTTACATCTGCCAAATTTGAAACTGCAGCTCCTACAAATGAAATTGATGTAATACCAGCATTTTCGGCAAGAGTATATTGCCTTGTTTGTAATTCTGGAGGAATAATGCCAGTGATTCCTCCTGGTGTTTGGAATGTATCATTAACAAGAATGATAGCATTTTCAGTAGCAATTCCAGTTACATTTGATCCATCCATTTTAAGAGTAAATTCTTTCTTACTACCATTAAATTCTTGAGAAAGATCGTCAAAAATATAATTTTCGTGATAAGCGTCATTTGTGCTATTTGTGGCACCACTTCTCAAGAATATTCTACCCTGGAAACTAGAACTAGTTGTAATACCGGTAAAATCTCTTTCATCTGGTGGATTTGTATCACCACCTTTTGGTTTGTTTCCAAAAGGAGCGTCTACAAAATGCAGAATATTATCAATAATGTTATAGTTACCAACAATTTTAGTTACAAGAGTGCCTGTAGCAGCAAAACCAACTCCAGTACCTAACCACCCTCTTCTCACGCTCAAAGAATTTTCATTTCCTATTATATTAACTGCATCAACTCTAATAATTTCATTATTAATTTTAATTAATTCTCCTCCTTTAATTGAGGAGATTCCTACTAGTTTTAGTGTGTCATCCGTTGTAAATAAGGTATTTGAAAGTGTTGTCGTTACAGCAGTAGAGACAATAGGAGATTGAATAATATTATCAATTGCTATTATTCCTTTAGCATTTTGATTAGTAGATACAAATCTATGTGAAGTTCCAATTCCAACACTAGTTAAGTCAACTGACTCTGGAATTGGTTTAAGAGCATTTTCGGCACTTGAAGCAATTTTAATTTTATCATCAGTTACCTTAACTGCAAATACTTCACTTGGAAGTAAAGTTGTAGATCCAATACCTGCAAATGTTGTAGATGCAATACTGATTGCTTGAGTTGACCCAGCACCAGCGTGCTTATACTCTATTTTTTCTCCACTTACAAAGAAGTGATTTGGGAGGGTGATCGTATTATTTGTTAAATTAACAATACTTGAATCGTTACCTTCAAAGGATCTTTCAAAAATTTTATCAGTTTCATGCTTTAATTCAAACGCTCTCTTAATGTCCCTCTCAGTTCCCTCATATGTGGCAAATCCAGATTCAATAACAGCGTTATCAAAATCAATTGTATCTTTATCATCATCCTGATGTCTTAATGCATTCATATAAACATTAACAACAGTATTAATACTTGCTGTAGGTGTAAACATTAACTCAGTAGTTCCAGAAGCAGAAACTCTTGTGCCAAAAGTTCCAAGACCAACTGAAGTTCCTACCTCACCAAATTCAGTATCATAAGTTTCTAAACTGCTCCCACCACTTACAAAATCATCTACAACGATGATTTCGGTCATTTGATATTGATTATTTGTTGTGTCTGCAACTTGAGCAACAAAATATGCAACATCATAATCATCAGGATATGATGAAATTGTATGAATACCAGGGGTTCCTGAAGAAGAAATACTTGTTGTTCTTGCCTCAATTCTAGCATGTTTCATGTCAAAGGTGCCGATACCAGTAATACCAGCAGTTGCCAAACCTACCTGAATAGTATTAACCACACCGGTTGTACCTATACCAACATCGGAGTTAGGATGGAATATAACTTCAAGATTTGAACCATTAATTAAAGCACTATAAGTACCAAAACCAACGTCAGCATTATCACCAACAGAGGTTGTTAATTGTCCATATTCTAAAATTTCAATATCTGTTCCATTGTGAACAATATTAAGATTGTTATATTCAAATTCTGCTCGGCTAATATCAGGAGTTATTTCGAGAAGAACTTTAACTGAGTTATGAGTACTAGCAATACTTACAATCGTGGTTGCTCCGATTCCAGTACCAATTAGTACACTATCAGTTTCAATAATCGATGGTCCTACAGCAGTTGCTCCAGTGCTGAGTAAATTATCGTCAAGATTATATGAGATGGCAGCAATCTGATAATCATTCACCTTAAACTTAGTTGGGAAAAATTGTAACTGTCCATCACTACCAGAGATATTAAAATCAAAAGAACCTTGATCATAAGTGCTCTCAACTCTTCCATATTGATTAATATATCCACGAGAACCATCATGAATTAAATCAACAATCATCAATTGTCTTTGAGCAGTAAATCTAGTGTCTCTTACATAGGTGATGTACTTCATTGCTCTTCTTGAACTGAGAGCAAATGTATTTGCTATACTAAAAGCAGTTGGTCTTGGGTCACTATTAAATAGACTACTTACATCATCAATTAGTAGAACTCTATTTCCAACGGACTCAAGAAAATCTTGAAGAATTCTACTTGAGAATCTTATTTCGGTGGATAGAACTCTTGATGCAACATTCAAGAAGTTTTCACTTACAAGATCAAAGTCGTACACACAATTCAAATCACCAAATCCAACTGCTTCAATTATTTGATCAATTGATGTTTGATCTGTAGATATTCCGATATTCACACTAGAAACAGACTCAATTTGATAATCTGCAAACTTTTTATATCCAAGTACATGATTAGTTGATGACACAACATCATTCCAAGTATCATATGGAACTCTTGAGTTAAGAGAATATGCAAATGTTTGATAGTAATCACTATCTTGAATTCTTTGGGTATTTGTGTTTAAGAACCCAGAGTCATCTTGATGACCTCTTAAAGTCTTAGATATAACACCCATTTTTAGATAAGACTCATATGATCTAACAGATTTTACAATTCCCTCTGTTCTTGAAGCAGATCCTCTAATAATTTCGTTTTCTATAAAAGTTTCCTTTGACTCAATTCTTAACGTGCTAGTTTTTTCGTCATAGAAATTGACTATTCCTTCTGCAGATTTACTCTTAACAAACTCTCCATTAAAAAATTGATTTTGTTTAATAGTTGAATTATATGTTGGGAAGAATCTTTCTGGAATAATTCTTGCACCAGCAGAATTTGGAAGATCATATAATCCAGGAGTAAGAACTCCACTTGGAAGATCACCTACCATACTATAAGTTACATTACCAATTCCACCTAAGTTTTCATCAACCTCTGTAATTTCAAATAATTTATAATCATAACCTTCTGAGTTATAACCAAGTCCAGTTGATCCGATACCAATACTAACACCTTCAATTAAAACTTTATCTCCAACACTAAGTGGAAAAGTTTGTCCACTACTAAAACCAGTATTAAGTCCAACCGTAACATTTTGGGTGACAGTATTAAATCCAACAGTTCCAATACCAATCCCATTACTATTTTGACTTGGAAGAATAGTTGGAATTACATTATTAATTCCTTTAGCGTTATTAAGTATTCTTACGTTTGTATCACCCAAATTATATACAAGATCAATTTCTTTTACATGCTTCTTAGTTACTGCGTCAATAACTACTGGTTTAGGTGCAACAGTGTAACCTCTTCCTGCAGAGACGATACCAACAGTTGCAAGAGAGCTTAATGACTCTATTACAACAATTTGAGGTATACTTGTACTTGGTTTTAAAGTTAAGTCAGATGGGAAGTCAAATCCAATATCAAGTAAATTAGTTTTTTTAATTTTTCCAATTGATTCACTTTCAACTGATATAATTGCACCTGAACCTGTGTCAGTTGTGCCCACTCCAACAATAGTCGAAATACCAGGAAGAGAATTATAATTTCTTCCACCATCAATCACCGTGAATGAATTAATTGCACCATCGGTATGTGTACAATCTGTTGTATAATTTAATTTTGATGTTGTTCCAGCATAAGAAACTTTTTCTGGTAATTTATTAACGAAATAATTAAATGAATTCGTAGCACCAATAGAAACTGCAAATCTTCCATTAAAAAGACTTTCTCTAACCTCAATTTGATTATTTGATTTTACAGTATTATCAATGAAAATATCACTCTTGGGCACAGGGACATCATTCTCTTCAACAACATCAAGCGAGTAATATAATTGCTCAGGAATGAAAGAATTTACTGAAAGTGAAACACTGGCATTATTGTCAATACCAGCTCTGCCAGTTCTTGAAACTTCAAAAGTTTTATTTTCAAAACTTGTATTCCAAATATTATTATGATCTGAATCTAGATATAAATTCAGTTCAAATGCAGGATATTTTAATCCTTGACTTGTATATGACAAGGAGGAGTCTGAAAGGTCAAATTTTACTGTCGAATCTTTATAAACATCAATTTTTGGATTAATTAAATTAATTGTTCCTGATGAAGCACTAGTGATTCCAACAGTTTGTGGTTTTTCTAATTTTGATTCATACTCTGTATTAGAAAGTTTAAAGGAATTTTCATCAATTTTAACAATATGATAAATTTTATTATTTGAAAGACCTCCTGCAGGAATTAAAGCAGTGTGTATAATTTTTTCACCAGTTTCAAATCCATGATTGTTAATAGAAATTGTATTTGTTGATGTATTAATACCAATAGCGGCAAAATCTTTTGGATTTATAATTACTCTTCTATTAAAATCATTGTACCTAACTGTAACTGTAGTTGAAATTGATGGACTTACATTAATATCAACCTCATGTCTTCCTTGAATTCCATGCGCTTGTTTAGTTTGAACAGTGACAATGTTTCTCTCTAATTTTGCAGTAATACCTGAGAAATTAGTTTTAAAGTTATGATAAACTCCTGTTCCAAATCCAGTAAAAAAGAGAGTGCTTATATTCCGTTGAGTCAATGCAATACCAACAAACGATCCAGTTGTTCCTAGTCCAACTTTAACAGTGGCAACTCCAATTACATCATTTGAAATTTTTGCTGCGAACAAAGTTTGATTATTTGTTAAAGTAGAAGATGCACCAACAATATTTAAAACATCAATACCATTTCCATTTCCTGGAGAGTATGTTAATTGATCTCCTGTTTGTAATCCATGGTCTTTTATGTAAATTCCTTTGGTTGGAATATCAACTCTTGTTAGTCCAGCACCAGGATTTGAAAATACAATCGTAGAACCAATGCCAACACCTACTGCTGTCCCAAGACCTACGCTCTCAGAGGGATCAAAATAAATTACTTTATTCAATCTTGATGCATAAGTCGTGTTAAAACCTGCCGAGATAGTAAGTTTCCTTGGATCTTCAAGAAGAACGCTTGTGATAGTATGAGATGCACCAACAACGCCATTAATACCCCTAAGAACCCTAATTCTTGAATTTAGAATATCAACATTTAAAACCTTAACTTGCTCTGTTCCAATTCCAAGTATATCATTTTCTCTAATCTGGGGGTAATTTAAATTACCATTTACCTTAAAATAAGTAACGATACCAGTCGCTGCTACAGTACCTACTCCAGACGAAGATGTGCCAATTCCAACCAGTGATAATCTATTTGATGAAATTCCTGCTGAGTAAAAACCACCAATCTTAGATGAAGTTGTCGATAGACCAGTTATAACAACTCTATCAAATTTTTTGAAGTTGTGAGGATTGTCCGCAATAACAAAATAATTATCTTTTGATGCAGGATAAATCTCAACGTTTGTTATTGAACTCGTTGCGACACTTATATTTTCAACTTGTTTACCCTTCAAAGTTGCTACTTTAGCAATAGCACTGCTAAAAGATTTAGTGTTTGTGTTATTGAATATAACTTTATCACCAACTTTGTAACCAGTACCACCTGTTTCAATACCGATTTTTTCTACTTTTCCTGGAGTAACTGCTGTTACCTCAACTTTTTGTTTTAAATTATTAGGAGTTGTGATATATGAATATGAAACATCACCGTCAATTAAATTATATGGATCAGTGCTTCTACAATAATCAAATTCCTCTATTTTAAAGGCATCTTGATTTGATTCTGTATTAAAGTTAAAAGGTTCGGGTTTTGAATGATACGCTTCACCTAAAAGATATGGAAAAACTGGTAATTTATATCCAGAAAAAACAGAACCCTGACCCTGAGCAAGAGAATCATCAATTGTTGCAAAATATGCATATGTTCCATTAGGATATTCAGGTGTTACGCAAAATCTACCATTATTTTTATCAAGAACTGATTCATCAACTATTTTTTTATAAGTATAGTCTTCAACAAAATATCCACCAGGAAAAACTGAAATTGGGGGTCTTTGAAATTTGCTTAAAGAGTCTTCGCTGTATCCAGATTTTATTTGGGCAACTACACCACCATTTCTACCAGAAAATCCGTATGGTCCATAAATTGGATTTCCATCATATGCCCATCCAATAATTGGTGAGTGATTAGTAGACTCTACTTCAATTCCATTTACTTTAACAATATCATTTTTTCTGTATATTACATTACCCGATTGATCATTAGGATGAACACTCTCTCTAAGGGGTCTAGGAGCGTACAGATGAGCATATTGTAAACCATATGCATTACTTGTGCCATTAGTGATAAATCCATCGTCAGAGGTCACTTTTTCAGTTTCAAAAAATCTATTAACTAAGTTAATTCTCCACTCTTGAATAAGCGGAAAGAATTGGGCACCAGATCCTGGTTGAACAATCGTAGCTGTAGTAGTATTTTGTGTATAACCATTGCCGCCAGAAATAACCTTAATGTAATCAATTGATTTTGTTTCTGTCGAACCCGACCCAACAGTTTTTAATACAGGAGTAACTACTGCTCCGATCCCATTTCCATTAATAATAATATCAGGAGTTGAAATATATCCAGTTCCATTATTTTCAACTACTATCTCTTCAATTGCGCCATTTTTAATAATCGGTCTTAATTGTGCATCAGATCCAACACCGGTTACAACATTTGGAAGTCTTTCAAAATTAATTATCTCAGAAGCACCATAACCAACTCCATTTTCTATTAAATCAACTGATGTTATTTGTCCCCTAAAAATCGGTTGTACTTTTGCCTCAAAATTAATATTTCCCGTCGATGCAACACCAACTCTTCCAATCATTGATACTTCAATATTTGGATAGTTAAAGAAATGCGTTCCCACACCAACAGTGGATAAATTAACATATCTTTTTGTTCTAAAGAAACTATTTTTTTCAGTTGTAACGCCTACCTCAGATAACTTAAAATTATTATCATCTATTTTTGCAATATAATATTCAGTGTTTGTTGTCAGTCCAGTTGGTGCAGTTCCATTGCAAGTGTAGTTTACAATATCACCATCTTCATAATTATGATTTACAACATTAATAATATTTGATGACGTGTTAATACCAGCTGGTGTTATTGTTCTTTTATTATTTTTATATCCTTCTCCACCAGAAAGAACAGCAATCGACTCTATAATTTTTTTATCTTTAATTGCTTTGATAAAGTGAATACCAGATCCAAATGATGTAAGGACAATCGTGTTAATCCCAGAAACTGCATCTCCTTGAGTTGGGTGCAGTCTCACAGTCGATAGTCCTACTTGAGACGCAAAATAAGATGTATTAGTCGTAAGTCCACCAACTACAGTTTGATCCTCTGAAATATAGAAAACTTTTTCACCAGTTTTAAATTTATGGAAAGTTCCAAATCCAATTGTAGAGGATAAAGGTCCTGTAGTGCCAAGAACAACATTTCCACCTGCTGAACCAGACTTAAATGAAAGTTTATGTTCAACACTTTTTAAAGATACACTTACTTGAGCACCTGTACCATTACCTCCGGTAATTGAAATCCTTGGAACTTCCTGATAATCAAATCCAGGATCTACTAACCGGATTTCTTCTAAAGATCCAGAAACAGAAACTGTGCCAGTTGCTCCTGTGCCAACTGAGTCATTAATTTTGAGCACAGGAGGATTGATTACATCATATCCATCACCAGCACTTAACACATCAATTTTTTTAATCTCTCCATACTTAACTACATCTTTTGATTTGTAGTTTAAAATTTCAACTCCATTGACTAAAATACCTGTAAATCCTGGATTGGTTACATTTATGCTATCTGCTTCCACTGGTGGTAGAAGTTTTCTATAGAGTTTTTGTGTTTCTAAAGTTTTTTTTCTAAAATCATATAAGTCAAATTTATTATTTGTAACAGGAGTAGAAGAATTTATAATAATATAATTTTTATTATAAAGTTCAGTTCTACTTTTTGCTAGTTTAATTTTTCTGGGAGAAACTCTCTCTACAAAATATAAACCTTCTCCACCATCATCTCCATCAAATAGGTTTGTACCAAGAATAGTTTTGGAAGTTGATATTCCAGTTTGTCTATTAACAGATGTTTTAGTTACTTTTTCGGGAGTGTAATATAAAGCATCTCCAGTATAAAAACCATGATCTCCGGTCAGAATAATTTCAAATTCGCTACCAAAAAAGGTTCCAGAAAATTCAACTGATCTAGAAGTAACGTTTAAAGAGTTAGCATTATAAAAAGGTATAGATGATGATGCTACAATAATATCATCTTCATATTTTTTCTTATATAAATTTTGTACATTAGAAGTGTACACAGCAGCTGCTGGAAAATTATTTGATTCTGCTTTTAAGAGAGATCTTTTAGCAATAAAACTTTCTAAAAGATTTATTTGCCCTTGTCCCTTTATTAATATAGTTCTTTCTGTAACAATTTTAGTAACAGTAGATAGTGGTTTGTCTCCAGAAACATTGCTATTTAAAGTTAATCTATCGCCAACTTTAAAATAATGATTTTTATCAAAATAAATTGCATAAGTATTATCAGATGCATCAATCAAATTGATTGCTGATACATTATAAGTTGGAGCAGTGTTATAATACCAATTACGATATTTAAATGTTGTATTACCAACTCCTAATGTCTTAATTTGAATTGTATCATTAAGACCATGATTAAAAGTAGTAGGATGTTCGCAATCAACAATTACATTATTAATTCTTACTTCGATAGTCTCATCAAAATTATTTTTTGATCTTCCATATGCAAATGTATTAACTCCAACAATAGCAGTATCAAGGATTGTTTTATTAATACCCGAAACACCAAAAAATTGATTGTTTGATTTTGAGGTGTATGAAACTATGCCTGTAGAAGTATCATTAAATGTTACAAATAATGTTCCATTAGTTGCAAAACCAACAGTGGAATCAACATCAAGAACACTAATACCAATTCCAGCATTACCAATTAATCTAGTTTTTGGTTGAACTCCAAATGCACCATATATTGATCCATCTACACTTATATCTTTGTTAGATCCAGCATCTACACTTAATCTATAAAAGGTTTGACCTGTGCCCGTGATAATTGTTTCAACGTTAGAAATAGGAGCATATGCCTTTTCTTGATCATCATATGCATCTTGAAAAAGGGTCATCAACTCAAGATTGGTTGGATCACCATTTACAGGTTCTACAACCAGGTCATTAGTTACATTATACTGAGCATTTGAAGGCGTGAATAAAAATTCACCTGGTCGGACAATTTTTACATTCTCAGAGTAAAGTGCTTTAAATAAAATCTCATAAGATCTATCAGTTCCTTTACTTAAATAAAAGTCTTTTGAATTCTTAAGGAAAACATTTTCATTTAAATTTTCATTAAATGTACGATTTTCAAGTCCTGGTATAATTTGAGATTTTGTTTTGCTTAAAAATTCCTTTAAGAATAAATTGGATAGATTTTCAACCCTAGATCCATAAGTATGTGCAGCACCAACACTTGTATCAAAGACTAACTGCTCAGGGTTTGAAGGAGATGAATATGATGTAATACCACTAAAACCTCTTACACATCCAGTGAATGTTGATTTCGTTTTTCCAGTATATGTAATAATTTCATTATTAATCTTTAAAAGACCATACGAATCAGGAAACCCATCAGTTCCAGTAGGATTTTTAGAAAGATCAATACTAATGACATTTTCAAATGAATTAAGAACTGTGCTTAATCCAACAGATGTTGATAAGTTTGTCGTTTCATCTATTTTAACGTACTTATCAATATTCTGAAGTAAATCAAGGGGAGCTCCTTGATATTCTTGCGCGATATAATATTGCTTTAAAAATTCAGTTACTAAAGGATAGTCCTCTCTTACATATTGAGGAACTTGATTTTTTACAATCGAATTGATTTTAATTCTTTTCTCTGACATTTTATCCTATTTGATTAGTAACCGCTTCCGCCGCCTGATCCAGATCCACCTGTTGATGATCCAGAAGTGCTAACGGTAGTTGAAGGTACAGATGTTGTTGTGGTTGCTGTAGTAGTTGGTCTAGCACTTGTTGTTGATGTTGAAGTTCTTACGATAGATCCTCTACCACCCTCTCTTACTAGATTGCCATTTGGATAACTTGAAGTTACAATATAGTTTGATCCTGCAGGATCTAATCCCGAAGAAATTTCATCCACAACAGTTTCAAAATTACTGTTACTTATATCTAGTTGCAAATAAAGATCCTGTAATCCGATAACATCATTTGAACTCGGAGTTGCTTCAATTTCAATGATTGTTTGTCCGTCTTTTATCATACCACCTTGAATATTTACGGGATTAATCGTAATAACTCCATTTATATAATCAATAGAACCAACATTTCTTCTAACTATCGATGGTGATTGTGACCCAATATTAGGAAGGGTGAAGAAGAAAAGAGTTCCGGTTTCTCTATTAGGTCTTGGTAAATCTCCTAAGTATACATCTTGTGAAATTCCATCAATTTTAAATGCAGAAGTTTTGATGTTAAATCCATCAGGATCTTTTACTTGGAACTTATTTCCAAATCCTATTTGATATTCTGCAAAACCATTTAGAACAACTCTTAAATCTCTTCTCATACGAAGAGTTGTGATATTTGATGTTATTGCTTCATGACTATCATCAACAATTTTTAAAAACTTACTATATTTAAACCTCGCGCCATATTTGTTAAGTTCAGTTGATTCTGCATACTTATTAGTATTTGTTTGGACAGTTGAGGACACAAATGCAGATGATTGTGCCTTATTGGTATTGTAGTATACTTTTGAATCAACTTCGATATACAGATATTTTAAATCAAGTATTTCTGGAACGATACCTGCAACAGCAAATTTCTTTAATTTACTTTTTATATTTTGTTTAATAAGGTTGGGAAGAAAATCACCTGTTCTGGGTTTGATACTAATAAAAACTTTTCCATATTGCGGTGGAATTAATTCTTCACCACCAAAAACAGAAATAGATTCAGTTTCGGGATAAATCTTAGCTGGAATTAATGTTTCATAATCACCTGCTGTAAGTGCTCTATTTTGAGCAGCATAGATCCTTGGGGCATATCTACGAATAGACTCCACAGACTCGATTGTATCGCCCCCAGAGGACGTTAAACCGGTTGTTAGGAGTGATATGCCCGATGTGACTGCATATGTCTGTGCATTTCTTGTATACGTCAATCTTCCTGAAAACTGGAATGAAGAAATACCATTTCCAGAGTCTCCACTTGATACAATATAATTTGCAGTAATAAAATTACCTTCTTCAAGTGCTTTACCAAAAATATTGTCTCCAAAGAAAATCTCATATCTTTCATCAGAAATTTCTTGAAGAAAATATGTTTTTGATTGTCCACCAATATCAAATAAACTATCTTGATTAGAATATTTTGTAGAGGCAGAGGAATTTTCGTTATTTTTTACCGTTACCGAAATAAGAGATGTGTCAACGCCAGAATTCGGTAAAATAAACTTTTGATTAGGGACTCTAGTGCTATATGTAAAGTTAGAACTTAATAAAGTTCCCTCATAAATTGAAATATCATTAAAACTTGCTATATTATTAAATACAGGAACTGAAATATCATCTAAAATACAAAATGTTTTAGATTGATTTCCAAAACTGCCAGTTGTTGTTGATACAATACCTTTATGAAGAGTGATTGTTGCCGGGGTTGGTAAAATATTACTTGTATCTACAAAAAAACTAATTGTTGCTCTTGATGATTTTCTAGATCTAGGAACATACCCTATATTTCTTGCTAAAGCAACAATATTCTCTCTTAAAGTTGCAGTATCAATGAAAACCTCATTCGCAACCATGTTTGCGTTGTATGAGGAGATATAAGTGTTGTATGCTAATACATCAAGAATTGTTGAAAGGTTTGACCCTTCAAAGTCATAGTCCGTAAAATTGGAATTTGACTTAAGATAATCTTTAAGTGTTGTTTTAACTTGATCGAAATCTAAGTTAGTGTAATTAGCGAGTGGCATTTTTTATCTATTTGACTGCAAGACGAATTGTAACTCTTGAGGTGGGATGTCAGCTCCAACAATGTCATATCTAATAATTACATCAAATGTATTCCCATCAAAGTCAGGAAGAACTTTAACTTCCCTTAAATTTACTCTATCTTCAAAATTAATAATTGATCTTTGAATTTGATCTTTTATGTTTGAAGCAGAAATATCATCGATATTTTCAAATAAGGATTGACTTACATCAGAACCAAAGTCCTCTTGAAAAAACTTTTCTCCAGGGACTGTAAAAACAATATTACGAATTGATCTGGAGATAGCATTTTCATTTTTAAGTGCAATCAAGTCATCATTCAAGGGATTTGCCTTAAATGACATGCTAATATCCTTAAATCCTTGACTTACCCTTTCTAGAGGCACAAAAATACGGCGATTATAACTTATTTATTAAGGCATTTAATTAAAATTCATTCAACGTCTGAGAAGGAATAATAGTGTACTCCTCTTCAGTCTCAAATATCTCAGTATTTTTGCGAGAATCACGTTTTTTGGGAGTTTGATCATCATTAGCAATCTCTCTTAGCATTTTTTGATGCTGATCATTTGCTAAATTATCTAAAAAATCATGATTGGTCATCATTGTTCTCCTTTTTTGGTGAATTTTCTTGTTCTTTTGCTGTTTTCCAAAAATATTCGTCTTCACGACCCATTCCAAGTCGATCAAACCCATTTTCAACCTGATAATATTGAGTTGATACCTTAAAATCGGGCATCTTGGGGTCAACAGGAGTTAAACTATTGTCGTAAATCCGCATTCTATTGTTAGGATACAGTGCATACTGTCCATTATTTAATTCAATTAGATTATGTGACTTATGTTCAGCAGGATTTTCACTTGTTGCATAATCAATAACCTCAGGATCTTGATGATAGTTGTCTATTGTACAAATGTATGTACCTTTTTGTGTGCCAAAGTCACGAGTATATAATTCATAGTCCATACTACCAATAAATTGTTTCGTAATTGATACAACACCATAATCCATACAATTCCAAAATTGTAAATTAGGTAAATTCATATCAGGATCAGGTAATTCAGGTTCAGATACAAATGCACTAATAGGTAACTTATCATACATTGCAGCATACTCAGGTAAATAAGTCTCAAAATAAAAAGTGCGCCCAGGAATCGACTTTGCCGATACCCAGACGCCTTTAACAAATTCACCATGACCACTTTGATGATCAGTTAGATATTCTTTACGAACCCATACTTCCACAGATGGAAGATTGCATATAAGTGCTGACATGATGTATTCATATAATTACACTATTTACCCTGGCCGCGATATCTTTTCTTTGCTCCATTACGAGACGACGCGGCGTATTTTGTATGCTTACCATTCCCTTGACGAGTGTTCTTCGGATGTGACTCCACAAACTCCGTACCTGATAATGATTTCCGAACTGCCATAATAATCTCCTAGTTAAATTACACGAGTTTTTTCATGACCAACACGAATGCGAGGGTCACACCAGATATCCATACCTTCTTCTTTAGCATCTAAACA
>Ga0181379_1000413_pt1 | contig 21423 bp, 25 predicted proteins | sample 2SPOviralmetaG_FD_130115 | JGI IMG/M metagenome (GOLD analysis project Ga0181379, IMG submission 130115) | Marine viral communities from the oligotrophic San Pedro Time Series (SPOT) site, San Pedro Channel, CA, USA - 2 SPOT_SRF_2009-07-10 | ecosystem: Environmental > Aquatic > Marine > Strait... | reverse complement strand
CCGAGCGCAAGAGACTATTTCATTTTGGTCTACTTCTTTTATCCGTGGAGTTACTCTTGACAATGCCATTGTTATTGTCGATGAGTTCTCGAATCTTAACTTTCATGAATTAGATTCTATGATCACTCGCATTGGCGAGGACTCTAAGATCATGTTGTGTGGTGACATCACTCAGTCTGATCTTGTAAAAGAAAATGAAAAGTCTGGCATCGCAGACTTTATTAAAATCCTTCAAAACATGAGAGAGTTTTCTTGTGTTGAGTTTGGTATCGATGATATTGTTAGATCTGGTTTAGTTAAATCGTATCTAATCAACAAATATAACCTTGGATTCTGATGTTTAATTTTATTAATGTTGATGTCAACGAAGTTGATGTCGAGCCCGTGAATGATAATGGAGTTAGATTTTATCCTATTCCTGGCGCTGATAAATATTATCCGAGCGTTACTTCAGTTACTTCATTTAAAAATGCACAATTCTTTGTCCAATGGCGCAAAAGAATTGGTGAAGCTGAAGCAAATCGTATCACTGCTCGTGCAACTCAAAGGGGCACAGCATTTCATAGTATGGCAGAAGATCACTTCAGGGGGACATTAAACGTTAACAAATACTTGGAAAATAATCCATTATCTGTTAGAATGTTTCAGTCCGCAAAGACTACGCTTAACCGTATTAATAATATTCACTGCCTAGAAACATTTTTATACTCACATTATCTTGGACTCGCTGGTCGTGTAGACTGTATTGCAGAGTTTGATGGTGAGTTGGCAGTGATAGATTTTAAAACCTCAACCAAAGAAAAAAGCGAATCTTACATCGAAAACTATTTTGTGCAAGAAACTGCTTACGCTGCAATGTTTTTAGAAAGAACTGGAATTGAGGTAAAGAAAATTGTCACACTTATCGCGGTTGAAGACGGGTCTATTCAAGTGTTTCAGAAGTACAATCTTGATGACTATCTACAGTTACTTAAATCCTACATCGAAGAGTTTGCCAATGCCAAAGGATAATCCTGAGGAAAAGTTTATGACGCCAACTAAATTCTCACTTGAAATTGAGAATTTGGTAAAAACTAGCAACGGTTTGATTACCTACGTTGAAGCAGTGGTAACCTACTGCCAAGAAAACGATATTGAAATCGAAACTGTGCCTAAACTGCTGTCTAAGCCACTAAAGGAAAGACTTCGGCATGAAGCGCAACGAATGAATTACATGAAGAAAACCTCTAAAGGAGTATTACCACTGTGACTGGATTTGAAGTGTATAAAATGTATCTCGCATTAAAAAACCACTTCACCAAACCTGATTATGATTATGTAAAATACAACGGTAAGACCCGAGCAAGTGAAAAATCTTTCGAGGGTCGAAACGATGTATATTTTTTCAAAAAATTAGCAGCAAAGTATTCTAGTGAGATTATGCTCAACTACTTTGTTGCTAATTTTATTAATGACTCCAAAGGATATCTAAGAAACTTTAGTAGTGATATCTACACTAAATGGAAAACACATCAAGAATCTTTTACTTATAAATTTAAACAGGATATAGATTTACTTCTTGAAGACGTTGGGTTTCCATACGATAAAAATTTTGATAAACTATTTTATGCTGAAAGAGGTAAGCATCCAATTCTTCTTAAAAGATATTACTCTGGAGAAATAAATCTCGAAACGCTGGTTGTCTTTGATCACTGTCTTCAATATGTAACCCGAGTAGACAAGGTATTAACAGATCCGATGTGGAAAGATACTAAACTAAAGGTGCAAAAGTATCAACCATTTTTGACTATCGATTGTAAGAAGTATAAGAAAATAATTTTAGAAACGATTAGAGCAAAACTATGAGTCAGTTTTTTAAATCAGATCAGGTACAATTAGATCTCAATTCTATTTTTGAGACTTATCAGGAAGTTGCAAACAAAACATCTATGCTTGGCACAATGACCAAGGAAGAAAAATTAAATCATATTCAAGATTGTAAAAATCTTATTGATAAACAGAAAACATTTTACACTAGGTTAACTCTTGCTTCACAAGGTGATATTGAGGCATCTGATATGAAAACAAGAATCAATGCACTTGCAAATGCCTTTGGGTATCGTGATATCGGAGAGTGTATGGACACTATGGTCCAGACACTTGAGCAAGCGGCACAAGAGCAGGTTGACGACGACTAAATAGTATGCTACGATAACCCAGTAGCAAATACACAACACACACAACTAATACGGAGAATCCTAAATGTCTTTTGCATCTCTAAAGAAGGCTAGTGCCGCTGGCAACACGATTGCCAAACTTACGAAAGAGATCGAGAAAATCAATCAACCTCAGAGTGGGGGCGGTCCTGACGAGCGTCTCTGGAAACCTGAGTTGGATAAGTCTGGCAACGGTTACGCTGTCATTCGTTTCCTTCCTGCTCCTGATGGAGAGGAAATGCCCTGGGCAAAGATCTGGAGTCATGCTTTCAAGGGTCCTGGTGGACAATGGTATATTGAAAATTCCCTTACCACTATCGGTAAGGATGATCCCGTTGGCGAGATGAATCGTCAACTCTGGAATAGTGGATCTGATAGCGATAAAGCAATTGCTCGTGCTCAGAAGCGTAAACTGTCATACTACAGCAACATCTACGTGGTCAGCGATCCTGCTCACCCCGAGAATGAAGGTCGTGTCTTCCTTTACAAGTTTGGTAAGAAGATCTTTGACAAATTGGTTGAAGCAATGCAACCTGCATTCGCAGACGAGACTCCTCTCGATCCTTTCAACTTCTGGACTGGAGCAGACTTCAAACTGAAGATCCGCAAGGTCGATGGTTATTGGAATTATGACAAGTCTGAGTTTGCTTCACCTAGCACTCTCAATGACTTCTCTGACGACCGTCTTGAATCTATCTGGCAGCAGGGATATTCCCTTGCAGAGTTTGAAGATACTAAAAACTTCAAGACCTACGAGCAACTTCAGCAACGTCTGAATCTCGTGCTTGGCAAAGCACCTGTTGCTCCTCGTGTTGATGAGTCTGAAGAAGAAGTCTTTGCTGCTCCTGTTGGCGGTTTCAATGACCCTGACATCACTCCTGGCAAGTCCTGGGGTGACGAAGTTTCGGACTTCCGTCAGAAAGCAGTCGCATCCTCTCCTATTGCTGATGAAGAGGATGATGCACTCTCATTCTTCCAGAAACTTGCTGAGGAAGATTGATGAAATTCCTTGCTCTTCCCATGATATTGTTAACAGCATCTCCTGCTAGTGCCATAACTTGGGGAGAGTTTTGGGATCCATTTACGGATAGACATCATCATGTAGAGACACATCATTATCACTCTCCTCCACCGAGGAGAAAGTGTTTTGATAATGTATACACAGAGTCTTGGGATAACTACGGGCGAAAGTCTTATTACTATCGAAGAGTAAGAGTGCCATGCGGCAGAAGATATTATGACTACTAAAACCAAAATCGACTTTTAGTTCCCTGAAACGGCGGAAAAAAACCCCGCCAATTTTTCGACTTCTAGGGTTTTCTGAATTCAAATTCTAACATAAGACGAAATAGGTTATCTTTCATTAACATGAGTCCTTGTTGCTCATAAGAATCGCCACCAGGCCATTTATCCAAATGAAAACAGACGGATTTGTACATAAGTGCGAGTCCGTTTTTTGTTATATCTATAGTTATATGGTCTTCGTTAGAATTAGTATCCTCCATAACTACCGCCACTGCTACCAGAAGAAGGAGAGGAAGAAGGAGCAGAAGAAGAAGATCCACCAGATCCACCGCTACTAGAAGATGATGTTGTTGTCGTAGTGGTGGTGCTAGTGGTTTGAGTAACTACTGGGGCAGCACCAGTGGTTGTCGTTGATTGTAATAGAGCTGCTTGACTTGATACCAGATCTCCATTATTAAACGAAACCTCACTTCCTCCTCCTGTTGAAGCAACTGTAGAGGATGTTGATTTTCTAAATGTTGCCCTATCAATGTATCTACTTGCACCAGAAATAGTAGTCTTTTTATGACCATCAGGTTGAATTTCGGCACATTTTTTATATGCAACTAAAGATGCGAATTTCTCTTTAAAGAATTCTACATATCTGTTGTTTGGAATACCAATAAGTCTTTTTTTCTCATTCAAGTAAGTTTCATGCTCAATATTACTTACAGGATAAATTGAGTCGAATTGAGACAAAATCGTGCCGTCTGGAAGTGTTGCTCTAAAATCTGCATTTACCTCAATTCCTTCTTTAACGAAAACTGCTCCATCATACTTAACTTCATTAGTTTCCCAATGATGAGTAGAATCCCAATCACCATATTTTTCCAAAACAAACTGACTAAGTGTGTTTCTGTTTTTTGGCCAGTCTTCGTAAATATCAATAATATTGTTTGCAAGTAAGATAACCCAATCTAACTCAGCATCTTTATAAAAGGTATGTGCAACCATTTCAGGTCTCATGCCTTCAGGGATATAAAAAGATTCGTAACTATTAGTATACTTTTCTAGTTTTTCTTCAAGAATCACTCTTCTGAAGATATTTGAAACTAATTGATATGAAAAATTTTCGTTGTTATCTTCTTGACCAACGTAAATTTTAGGTAAATGTGAAAAATAAGATGCCATTTTAGAATCCTGCTGCTGCGTCGGTTTGTGTTAAGAATCTGGTTTCTGCAAAAGATAGACCGATTTCTATTGCTGGCACAAAGATTTGACTTGCACCCTTATCCCCATCTTCGGATAGATCTGCAATAGCATCTTTGAAAGATACATATTGACCATCTGGGGTATAATTTACAGAAACATTGTTACAAACACATGCATGAAACTTATAGTGTGGAAGTTTCTTAACTGTATTTGTATTTGGGTCTAATCTTACAAATTCAAGTAAATAACGATCAGGCACTTTTAAAAATTTACCCTGAAGATTCGTTGCAGTGCCACTGGAAGCACCAGATACACTTTCGTTTTCATCTTTATTAAATGTGCTTTTTAAGTTGTTAATGAAGTCAAGGTCAGCATCACCGAGCATAGGTAAGGTGCCCACTTTCAAATACTTAACAATTTCAAGAATTTGCCTTGCCTCACTTTGATTTTTGGCAAACATTTTGAAGTTGAATTGGTGTGACCTAAACTGCATACCATTAAAAACTTGCTCAGTAAATGGATTCATGATTCTACCAGCAGTTAATGCCTGTAGATTATTTCCTGAAACATTTCCACCAACCCCAAAAGAACTTGCAAGACTGCTGATCATACCAGCACCTTTATTGTATGCAAATTCAGGTAACAGACCTGCAGCAGCATTTTGCAAATTACTTGCTGCCTGCTCAGATGAAAATCCATCACCTTTCAGGAATTGACCAATTTGAGAAGTTGTTTGGGCACCCAAAACACCAGCGGCACCCATAGCAATCTGCTCATAGTCTGCGTTATATGAAGTTGCTAGTGAAGAAGGCATCGCTAAATAAGCGACAGTTTCATTAGTAACAGTTGAAACTTTACTGCCAGGTAGATTCGTTCCGCCATATCCACTCTCACTTTTTCCATAGTCAATACGAAATCTCTGAATCTTTAGATAGTCTATGGGACCAGACGCACCATCAGGACCATCTAAGTAATCACCAGAAACAGGAGCTTTTAATGGATATTTTAGAATATTAGCCACCTAAATACTTCTACCTGTATTTTACTATATTATTTATGAGGTATCAAGGAAGATATACACCTTCTATGCCACATAAGTATCGAGGTGACCCTAATAATATCGTTTATAGGTCTTCTTGGGAATACAAATTTATGAAATGGTGTGAAATGACACCTACTGTCGAAGAGTGGGGTAGTGAAGAAATTATTATTCCTTACATTTCTCCAGTTGACGGGAGACGCCATAGATATTTCCCCGATTTTTATGTAAAAATAAAAAATAAAAAATATCTAGTTGAAGTTAAACCACTCAAGCAGACTAAAGAACCAAAAACACAAAAAAGAATAACCAAACGATATATCAATGAAGTTGTAACTTGGAGTGTTAATCAGGCAAAATGGAAAGCAGCAACAGAATTTTGTGCTGACCATAATTGGGAGTTTATGCTAATTACAGAAAAGGAATTAAAGGTATAGCAAATGGCATTAGAAGATAAGAGACAAAATGCTCCCAGACAGAGATTATCTGAATTTTCTGCGTGGTTTAATAATAATGACTATAATCCAAGTCTTAACAACAGATTTTCGTTGCAATTTGTAACTCCAAATATCCTAAGGACAGGAAAATATTTGGGTGGAAACAATTATGAATTGGGAACGATAGATAATTCTAATGTATTGAATTACTATGCAGATGCTGTCAATCTTCCAAGTAAGCAAGTGACAACTGCATCCATTACAAATGTTGGATCTAGTTATAACTATGCAACATCATCAGCATTTAGTCAGATAAATGTGACTTTTACAATGCCTAGAAATCACAAAACTAGGATGATTTTTGAAAGGTGGGTGCAATTGATGTCTAGTGATGCTAATCAATATACCGACTATTATGATGATTATGTTTGTCCAAACCTTTATATTTTTAAATGGGAAAGAGGTGGTGGACCAGCTTTCGCTCTTCCCGAGTCCTTTAGAAAAATTTTAGAGAAACTGGGTATTGATATATCTAAAGTTACTAGGTATAGGGATGATCAGTTAGTAGGTCTTTATGATATCCGTAATGTTTTTCCATATAACATTGGTAGCATGTCTCTTACAAATGAGCAGGCAGGTATTTTGAAAATGGATGTTGGATTCTATTACGAAAGATATAGATTCTATGGTCAGAATGAGTTTGACGATCTTGGTAGAGCGTATGGTTTTGGTGGTGGTGTTTCCGCTGAGAATAGTTTGCAATATAATCAATATAATACTGCTCCCAAAGTGGGAGTACTAGGTGGTCCAAGCGACACGTTTGCAAAATAGCGATTTATAATATTACCATAAATAAAATTACTGAATTGAATATCTATGGCATTACCTAAGTTAAATGTACCTGAGTATAATACTAAAATTCCCTCCACTGGTGTACAAGTTAAGTATAGACCTTTCCTTGTAAAAGAAGAGAAACTTCTTTTCCTTGCAATGGAAACTGGAGAGCAGGCAGATATGATCACTGCGGTGAAAAATATCCTGAAAAATTGCACAAATTATAAAAATATTGACAAATTGTCAACATTTGATATTGAATATTTGTTTTTGCAGATTCGCACTAGATCTGTGGGTGAAAATGTTGAGGTAAATATTACTTGTCCTGATGATGGCGAGACAGAAGTGCCTGTCACCATTCCATTAGATGAAATCAATATTATCACCGATCCAAAGCACACTAAAGAACTCAAATTGACAGATGATGTTATCCTTACTATGGGATATCCAAGTCTTGATCTCTTTATCAAAATTAATTTTGTAGGAGAAACCCCTGGTATTGAGCAAGTGTTTGATTTGGCGGCATCTTGCGCTGAAAGTATTGCTGATGAAAATCAAGTTTATCTTTGTAAAGATACTCCTAAGAAAGAGTTGATTGAGTTTTTTGAAAACATGAATACTAAGCAGTTTCAGATGGTGCAAGAATTCTTTGACACTATGCCCAAACTTTCTTATGAAGTGAAGGTTACAAATCCTAAGACCAAAAAAGAAAATACAATTCTTCTTGAAGGACTGTCCGCTTTTTTCGCATAGCCCTTCTACATAATACCTTAAAAAGTTATTATGAATCTAACTTTTCACTAATGCACCACCATAAGTGGCCAATGGAATACATCGATAACCTAATTCCATTTGAAAAGGAGATTTACGTGACCTTGTTAATGAATTATCTGAAAGAAGAGGAACGCAGATACAAGGAACAACAAACAAATGGCTAAGATCCAAGCATATAAATTTGTTAATCCAGGAGTAAGTAACTCTGCTTCTCCTAAAGTTCGTGCTGCCGTAAAGCATACTCTTGCTGTAAACAGAATAGGATCCACTGTAGAAGGGATTGCAAATGTTACTAATGATTTATTACAAATTAATAAATCAACACTAGCCTTCCAAAAGAGGGTTGAAAGAACTAAAAAGATAAATTTAAGACGTGAGCGAGACGAAAAGGCAGAAAATAGGCAAGAAAGTGCATCTTTAAAGTTAAAGTCTCAGCAGAAACTAAGGGCAGAAAAGGATAAGAAAAAACTTAAATTAGATAAACCAAAAGATAACCCATTCTTAGACTGGGCAGAAAAAACGTTTGCGCCATTAAAAGACTTTTTTATAGCAATCGTTGCTGTTTCTATTATCAAGAAATACAATGATATAAGAAACGATCCTGAGCAACTGAAAGAATTCGACGATTTTTGGTTTAAGACTAAATTTGTTTTTGGTAAAATTTATGATTTTGCTAACGGCACATTTAAGTCCGTTATGGAAGGGTGGGAAAAAATCTTTGGAGATGAAAACACTTTTCAAGAAAGATTAGAGGGACTTGGCACTTTAGTAAAAGGCATAGGTGGATTACTTGCCATTGGATTCTTCTTAAATCCAATGCTACTTGTCAATACTGTTTTGACAGGTATAGACTTCCTGCTTAATGATGGGGGTAATGATGACTTGCCAGTCGATGATCCTCGTAATAAACCCAAGAAACCGAAAAAACCGAAAAAACCTACAAAACCAGGTGCAAAACCACCAACAGGAAAACCCAGTCCATTATCACCATTTCAATTAGAGCAAGCAAGAAAGGGTGCTGATGCTGTCCCTCCTACAACAAAACCAAATTTATTTCAAAGATTATGGAATCGGACTGCTGACGGCAGTAAAAATCTTTTTAGGAGAGGTAAGGATAGTCTTGCCTCTATGGGAAACTGGTGGTCAAAAAATAGTAAGGCATTTATTGACGGTGCTAAAGGCATCGGTAAAGGTGTCTATAATTGGGGTGCCAATCAAGCAAAGAGTATTAAAAACTTAGCTGACTTAGCAAGGGATCCTGCTAAGTTAAAAGATGTTGTAGGTAAGAAATTAAAGGATAATTTAAAACCAATCATCGAAAAAGATGAGGGTATCAAAAAAATCTTTGATATTGCAAAAAATCCCAAAGCAATGGGACCTAAATTAATTGATACCTTTAAAAATATAGTCAAAAGTCCTGCTACTAGAAAAGGAGTTAATTTTCTAAAAGAAGCAAGGAAGAATGTTAAAATTGGCGGAATTGATTCTGTAATTGCAGCAATATTTGCTTTACTTGATTATGGTGTGTTTGGTGAATCTCCAATAAACGCAATCGTTTCCGCTTTAGGTAGTTTGCTTGGTTATTCTGCAGGTTTTGCTATTGGTGCTCCTTTTGGAGGTGTCCCTGGATTCATTACTGGTGCAGTTGGTGGTATTGCTGGTGAATTCGTTGCTGCTAAAGTTTTAGAAGGATTGGCAAAGACATTTCCTCAGTTAACTGAAATTGACGATCCTGTTGCTAGACAATTATTCCCTAATGCACCCAGATCAATCTTAAGAGATCCCAATTCTCCAATGGAATTGACTCCTGATCAACAGAAAGCATTAGATGAGAATCTTCCAGAATTACCTAAAAAGGCATCTGGTGGTAAAGTTGCTTTCTATTCTGGTCATGCAGATATGAAGACTGATGGGAGTGCAGGTACTGCATATGGCACTAGTGGTGGTGGCATTAAGGGCAATCTGTCAACTGCACCACAACAGTCTTATGCTAAGGGATATCAAAGTAACGAAGCATATTTTAACGATAAAATTGCACAAAAAGCAGCACAAAAATCTGGTGGTATTGGCGTTTATAGAAAACCTGTAAGAGTTGGTCCTGGGTCTAGTCCACAGTCCAACTATTCTAGAATTGATAAAGATAATGCTGCTGGCATTACAACTGTTGAAATTCATATGGACGCACCCAAACCTATGGGTATGCGTGGTATGATGGGGACTAACCCAGATATGCGTACTAGAGGAAAGAATAATGGATTCTTAAAGGCATTGAATTCTGCTTATGGTGTGCATAGAACTCAAAAGGGTCTCGGATCTGTAAATAGAAACAACCTATCAGCACTCTTAGAAGTTGCTCCATTGGGATGGAATGTATTAAAAAATAATACTTCTTTCATTGAATCCGAATCTTCAAAGATTGCAAATGCGATTAAGGCAGGTGCCAAAGGCAAAGTCCCTAAGGTCACTGGAGATAGTAATGCAGGTGATGCTTCAAATTCTAGTGATTACACTGGTGATGATTCTTCTAGTGCAGGTGATACTTCATCTGCAGATTCTTTCACTGCACCACCACCTCCACCGCCACCAACAAATCCTATGACTGCACTTCAAAATCTGCAGCAAGGTTTATTTGATACATTTAAAGTTGAAGCAAAAGAAGAGGCAACATCCCAACTAGATCCTATCGACATGTTTAAAATGGCTGCCGATGGGAAGATTAAAGGTTTTAGTAGCAGTAGTGCTTTAGGTAAATATGATTTTTCTGCTGCATATACGATGGAAAATGATGCTGCAAGTATGATTCCATTCCCAGTAGCAATTCAGATGCCAGTCCCAATCATGATGAAGAATACAATAAATATAAGTGGCGACGAAGTTGTCAGTGTACGCAAATCCCCCTTTGTAGATAAGTAATGGCTACTCAAGTAAAGAAAAGTGCCAAAATTAATCTTTATAAATTTGTTACACCTGTAAAGGTAACAGGTAAGACAGAAGATGCTGCCCTTATTAAGGTGCAGAATTCTACAACTGGTGCTCTTAATAATTTAGGTAAAACTTTAAACTCTCTTGGTAAAGTTTTAACAGAGTTTAGAGATAATCAGACCAAACTATTAAAAAGTTTTGAGGCAACTGCACCTAAAAAGTTTATTCCAAAATTTAATCAATCAAAGGTAAAAGATCCATTTGTAAAACAAGAAGAGGAGCAAGGATCTTCTAATGAAGCACCAGGTTGGTTAGAGGCAATCTTTAATCTAGTTAAAGATTTTATTCAACTTGCTGTTGTTGGTCCAGCACTTGCTTGGTTATCTGACCCTGAAAATAGACAGTCAATTGTTGATGCTTTAGACACGATTGGCAAGATATTTGAAGTTATTGGTGGTTTTATTACAGATAGAGTTAAAGGTGCTATCGATGGACTGTATGATTTTTTCAATGAAGACTCTTCATGGTGGGAAAAACTAACAGGATTTTTTAAAGGGTTTGGTAATTTTGCCCTATTAATGATTGGCATCCGCTGGATTACAAATCCAGTAAAAATGGTTAAGGATGTTGGTAGAGTAATTAAGACATTTTGGAATGTCCTTAAATTTTTAGGAAAAGGATTACTTAAACGAGGATTTGGTGGTGGTGCTGGAGGCGCTAGCCGCCGTAGGGGTGGTCGTCCCAGAGGTGGTCGTCGTGGTGGATTAGTTAAGGGTCTGTTAACAACTGCTGCCGTTATTGGCACAGGGGTAGTAGCTTCAAATATGATGAGTGGGGATGATGAGAAGGCAAAGGGTGGTAAAGTAAAGCAACGTGCTAGAGGAGGGTTTATCAATGGTCCTCAATCTGGTTATCCTGTATCAATGGATGGTGGTAAATCTACCTCATTCATTGGGCATGGTTTAGAATATGTTGCACAAAAAGCATCTGGCGGATTTGTAGTCCCAATTAATACTCCAGCAACAAAAAATAATCCTAGATTAATGGGATCTAGGATGAATGAAGCATCTCGTATGGGATATAATCTCAGCGGTATGATGAAAGGTTTTGACGGTGGTGGTGAGTATAACAAACATGGTAAACCAAGTGGTGCTGCCGCGAAGAGATCTAGGAATGAAGAGAAACATTTTTCTAAACTATTCATGGCTGCTGGTGGTGAGCTTGCTAAGTTGGGTGATGGCACAAAACTGGTAAATGCTCCTGGTGGTTACTGCACCACTGGTGTTTTGGATACCGCTGGTGCAAACAATGCTAAGATTGGTGCTCCTCATGTTGCAACTGGGCGTGATCCTAATAACCCTCGCGGTTTGCTGGCACAAGCAGTAAAAAATTATGGTTATGCTGCATTAAATATTGGATCTAAGAAGAAAATCACATCTCCCTATGGGCATGTAAATGTTAAGGAGATGAATTTTCCTCAGTGGAAAAAGGCAGTTAAGGGAAATAAAGTTCCTTCTGGATCTTTAGTTTTTTCTACCAGACATGGTGATTGGAATAACTCAGCAGGTAGTAGTGGAAACGACTCTGCCATTGCAAAGAATGGTGGTAGAAAATTATGGAGTGGACATTGGCAAAGGGTTACAGATGGTGTTGGTGCTGTATATGGTGCTGGCACTAGAAAAGTTGTTGCACTTGTCCATCCCGCAGGTCATAGTGGTGGATATGATGGTAAAGGTAACAGTGGTAATGGTGGTGCTGAGATGGCACTATCAGGCGTAGCAAAAGCAAGAGTTGGTAATGATAAGGAATTTTTGAAAGAAGTGAAGCGAGTTTCTAGTAAACTTAATATAAATCCTGCAGATCTTTTAGGTCTTATGGCATCTGAGTCTGGATTAAATCCTCAGGCACGTAATAAAAGTGGTGCTACGGGTTTGATTCAGTTTATGCCTGACACTGCTAGAGAATTGGGCACAACAACTAGAGATTTATACAATATGAATCGTGTGGGGCAGATGAAATATGTTGAAAAATTCTTATTGAAAACTCTACCTAAGGGTGCTTCACTAGGACAGATGTATGCTGCGGTTTATTTACCAGCATTTGCAAAGAAAGATTCGGATTATGTTCTTGCTAAGAAAGGTGGATTTACTGATTCTTGGGGAAACCATCCAGCAAAATGGTATACACACAATAAAGGTCTAGACCAGAATAATGATGGGAGCATTACAATTGGTGAATTAGGTGAAAGAATTCGGAAGAAAAAGAAAGAGTTTGGTATTAGTGGTGGAAGCACAGGATCATTTACTGGTGATTCTAGTGACATAGCATCCACAGATGCTAATGGCAATGTTATAGATGGTATTGGTAACGTGCCATCCAATCCTATGGAGGCATTGTCTAATTTTCAGTCTGGTTTACTTTCTGCATTTGGTATCGATTCAACTTCTTCTACTTCTGGTGCTTCTTCTGGGGCATCACAAGCAGGTGGTGCTGCGAGTAGCACTACTGGACAGGGACAAGATAAACTTGGTCCCAATCACATGAGATCTGGCGGTGGTGCTGGCACTCCTGGTGCTGGGGCAGCAGGAGATTCTGTTAGTGATACTAAACCTGGATCTACTTCTGGTGCCAGTAGCGTTGGTGGGACTTCACCACCAGCAATCCCTCCTGCTGCATCAACTTCTGGTGCCTCTTCAACATCACCTGTAGGCAGTACTTCTTCCAACTCTCTTGTATCTCAGACGGGTAAAAATTTAAAAGTAAAACAACAAAGACAGCAGATGGCAAATCAAAATCTTGCTGCGGTTTCTGCAGTTGCTGCACAGCAAAATCAAAGAGTCCAAGCACTCGCTGTTGCTACAGCACAACCACAAGCGCAGGCAAAAGCACCAAAACCAAAGGTCATTTCTTCTGGTGGCGGTAGTCGTCTTGATTTGATTAGTCAACTAAATTCTACAAACAATCCCATGAGGTCTAATTTCTGATGGCAATTAACAGAGAAAGTGCTAACGATGTAAGTTTCACCCTCAAGATCATCAGGGATAATGAGGAAGTGCAGAGTAGAGATGATGAAGACAAGGTAAATGACTTCGTTATTTCTTGCACAATCACTGAGGGTATTGATAGTGCTGGTATTCAAGCAGAAATCATGCTTCAGGATAGTGCGGATCTTATCAGCACACTAACTGGTAGTGAAACTTGGAAAATTGAGATTCAAACAGGTAATAGTGAAGCAGTCTACTATTTTGTAGCATATAATATTGATAGTAGAGCAAGATCTGGTCAAAGTGAGGCGTATATTATTCAGTGTGTTTCAATAGAATACATGGTTAATGAATCCGTTAATATCTTTGGATCTTCCCGAAAACTATTCAATAGTAATACAAAATCTAAAGATATTGTAGAGACTCTTATAGAAAGAAATTTAGGCACAAATAAGAAAGTATTTGCAGAAGATTCTCAAAATGATCATCAGTTTATTGCTTGTAACTGGAGAGTATTTGATACCATCTATTGGGTAGCACAAAGATCTGTGCGTCCATCTACAAGTGGGACAAATTCTCAGAATGGATATATCTTCTGGGAAAATAGAATGGGATATCACTTTAAGTCACTTGACAAAATTATAGAAGATGTGAATTCTCAAGATTATGATATAAAAACAGATGCTGGCACAGGTAACGCACGACTATATCGATATAGTTACGATCAAAAGAAAGCAGGTGATGAAGACTCAGACAACTTTAAAATCAACTCCATTGTTTTCCCTGAGGATAGAAACTATCTATTAGCACTTAGAAATGGATCTTGGTCTGGTTACAGTGTATCTTTAGATCCAACTATTTTAACCAATTCAAAACTTTCTAATGAAGCTCCAACAGCATTCTCATCACACAAATATAATATCAGAGAAGTTTGGAATGACATGGATCATGTAAAATGTAATACTTCTGATGGCACAAGAAACCCAGTAGAAGATTTTACTGAAGATGTAAAGCAACTCATTGACAGACCTAAGAGGATCAGGTATAGTTGGTTGCCAAACAGAATCTTTGATCAGAAGGGACCAACAGGTACTCAGGATTTCAAATTATATGATGAGATGCCTTATTTGCAAGCATATCAACACTTAAGAGTTAAGAGTTTTAAAAATGTAAAACTCATTGTTAGTATCCCTGGTAATGTTGATTTGTTTTCTGGATATGGTCTTGATGTTTACATTCCTAAGACAAAATCCAATGGTGACAAGATTGATCCCGATCAAAAGTATAGTGGACTGTATGTCATCGGTGGTCTAAGACATAAGTTTAGTGGCACTGATCAGACATTAAACACTGAGGTTTTACTCTACAGAGATTCTGTCCCTGCAAACCCATCATAAATATTGTTTGTATAAGAAAGTATTATGGAAAGCATCGAAAAGCACATCGAAAAGGATAAAGAAATCCTTGACAATCCTATGATCTCTCCCAATCAACGTCGCCACATTGAGGGTGAGTTGCATGAATTGGAAGATTATGCTGAGCACCACAAGAAAGAGATTGAAGCAGGTGATCATCATGACCCATCACCACTAGAATTATACTGTGATGCAAATCCTTCAGAACCTGAATGTTTAGTTTATGAAGACTAATTTTGAATCATATCTTTTAGGTTTATATAATAATAAAAGTCAAGCACAATCTCACCCAACAGAATACTCCCAAGTTTACATTCTTTGGGAAAGAGTTGATGGTGGGTATCATTCAAAACAATGGTATAGAAAAGATGGTGAGGATAAACCATATCGAGAAAAATATCATAAGATAGTAGAAGTTTCAGAAACAGAAGTAATTGTAGAAAACTACTATCTAGATTGGGAAAGACATTCCGATTGTGATATGATATTTACATTTAAAGATCATAAATGGTATGGTAAACTTTTGGGAGATCAATGCATTGTTAGGGATGCAAAAGTTATTTCCGAATTTAATCTTACAGGATCTGGGATTGAAAGTAGGGACAAGGGAGTTAACTCCGAGGGAGAAATTGTATTCGGTGGTGTAGATCTATATAAGTTTATTAGAGGCGCATAACTCAATTCATTATGGAATTTCCAATCTTTCAGGTAAGTTTACAGCATTATTCAATTCGTAATTGGGAAGAGAAAAAGAAACCTCTGTTGGATAAAATTCCAACAGGAGATTATACAGATTTTATGGCATACCAAAGAGACTTGGCAGTGCCACCATATCTTGATGAGTTGAGTGATTGTGTTGAAGAAGAGATAGCACACTTTCAACAGTCATATCCATGTCCTGTTGTAATTACAAATGCTTGGACAGAGACTGCTAGACAATATGATTATCATCCTGTGCATCAACATGGTGCTACAGGATTTTCTGCTATTCTATATTTAAAGTTTAGTCCTCAATGTCATGAGGCAACAAAGTTTTACTCTCCTTTCAATGATCCTGCAACAGGAGATCTATTAGAATATCAACCTTTTGTAAAGGAAGGAGATCTAGTTATCTTTCCATCATATCTTTTGCATGAAGGTCCAATGAATAAGAGTAAAGAAGAAAGGACGATCGTTTCTTTTAACATTATGGGTGAAGATTCTTTCAATGCATATAATGCAGGTGCTCAACGGTAATAAATAAATTTATCCAAGAGTTTCAATGAATAATGAATGTTGACGGTATCGTTAATGAGCAGAATACAAACTTTGTAGGAAAAGATGGATTCTACTGGTGGATTGGAGAAATTGAAGATCATGAAGATCCACTAAATTTAGGTAGAGTAAAGTGTAGAGTATTAAATTACTACACCAACCCCGAGTTTGGTAGTCCTGATGCTCTCCCTACAAGTGAATTACCTTGGGCAACAGTGCTTCAGGGCACAGATCAGGCAGGTAATGATGGTCAGGGAGAATCTTCTGGGCAGTTACAACCTGGCGCTATCGTCATGGGTTTCTTTATGGATGGCGAGAGTGCTCAAATGCCCGTCGTCATTGGAGTTTTGCGTTTAAATAAGGGTGATAGTGTAACAAATAAGAGATTTATTTTTACTGGCAAAGATTTACCTGAAGGTCTTGGTGTTAACGCAGCAACTCTACCTTCAGGAGAGACTAATACCTCCAAAGGTGAAATTGCAGAACCGATTCAAAATAACTCAGTTGCAATTCCAAACAATGGCAAACCACCTGGTACTGGTGGTGGATCCCCATCAAACGTTGGTAATGCTCAGGGTATAAATGGATCTAGTGCAAATAGTCAAAAACCAACAACACCAACAGAACCTGTCCCTGCAGCAAATGGAGTTGGTGGACCATGGAAGATGTTGGAGTATAAGTTAAATTATCTTATTGAAGACATTGCTGGGACGGCAGGTAATCTCGTCAAAGCAGACAATGGCGATTTTATTGATGTTGTTGAAAACAAACTTGTAACAATAGATAAGTTACTAGCAAAAGTTAAAAACTTTTTAAGCGCAGTATTTGCACAAGTTGTTTCTGCAATTAGGCAACAGTTGGATGATCTCGTCAAACAGATTGAAAGTGGATCTTTTATCGCATCATTCCTTGGAATTCCTGGCACAACTTTTGCTATCATTCAATCTGCAATTTCTGCTATCTTAAGCACAATTTGTGGTATTGACCAACAAATCATTGGTTTTATTGAAAATCCGATTGGAAGTCTCACTAATATTGTTGAGGGTATAATCGAAGGTCTTATCTCTAAAGCAGAAGCAGTTGTCCAAGGTGCTCAACAGGTAATCGACGCTATTGTCTGTAATGTCCAAAGTATTCTTGGACAAGTGAGTGGTGTTATTCAAACTGTTAAAGGTATTGTTGATGCCTACGGTGATATTAAAGATATCATCGAAACTTGGGAAACTGGATCTAAGATTTTTACTGAAGGTTATGATCTGGTTGCAAATGGTATTCAGGATTTAACTTCAATTCTTTTGTTATTCCTTGACTTGTTTGATTTTGGTTGTGATCGAGAAGCAAATGGTGGTAAAGATGATGTAGGTTGGTATCCATTCTTTGGCACCACTTCATGTAATCCAACAGCACTTGCCGCTCTACCTTTAGGGAATGCTTATGGAAGTTGTGGAGATTCTTCTGGTGGCGGAGGATTTTTAGACTCATTCTTTGCTGAAGCAGATCCATATTTAACATCTGCCAAAAACTTTGTCAATGGTGCATATTCAATGCAACTTGGCACTCCTGGTAGACAAGCAACTATTATTAAAGATGCATCTGGAAAGACTACAACATCCATCAAACAAAATAATTCTGCCTTAGCAGATCATAAAATAAAGAAAGATATCAGAGAAAAAGACCCTGATCTTTCTGACGAGGAAGTTACAAAACAACTTAAGTCATATAAAAAGTCACAATCTGGATCTGAAAGTGATCAGGCAAGTATGGTTGCAGATCATACTTCTTATCCTGGTAATCACACACAAGAAGTCCATGGTGACGATTGTAAAACAGTTGATGGTGATCTCTGCCGCACGATTGATGGTGATTATCGTTTAAAAATCACTGGAGATTGTCATCTTGAAGTTGGTGGAGGTTTCTTCCTCAATGCATCTGGTGCTCCAAAGCAAGTAGATAATAACGGAAAAGAAAAAAGTGATAGTGGTAAGATTCAAAAGCATGTTATGACATTTGGATCTGATTTAGATATCAATGTAAACGGTGCTGGTATTAAAACTAATTGCACTAACATGGAAGTGGGTGCAAGAGATCTTGTGGTCAGTGGATCTAGTTATAAAAATACCATGAAGACATCAACATATTCTTCTGGTGAATTAGCACTCAATGCAGGTAATGCTATTACCATGAATGCTACTACTTTAACACAAAATATCAATTTCTTACCACCGAAACCTGGTCTTGGTGGATATTATTGCAACGTTGGTGGACCTGTAAACTTCTTACAGATCGTCGGTGGCGTTAGTGCTATCCCACCATTCAGTGTAACCACTCCTGGTCCCTTCCTGGTGCAGTGTGCAGCAGGTGGCGCTACATTCACCGTAGGAGCGGGAGCATTCACTGCTAACGTCGCGGCAGGAGCAATCGCTATGACGGCATCTGCGGCAATCTCAGCGGTCGCTGGAGCGTCAATGACGTTGACCGCTGGTGCAGTTATGAAACTGACTGCAACCAGCATATTCCTCAACTGATCCCCTTGACAGGTCTATCCAACACTGCTAGAATAACACTGTCAGGGTTGGAAACCAATGTCTACAGATCTTTTAGAACACATCAACATCAACTTCTCTAAAAGAAGTGTTACTATTACTTCTAGTGATGGTGATAAAAAAACTGTTGTCTGGAAATGGGATCGTGAAGGATCTGAAGGTTTTGCAGAAACAGTGTCACTAATTGAGTCTATGACTGATCCCGAAATTCGTACTTATCAATTTGCAGAGCAATGAATCAACCATTAAATATTACCGAAAAAGAATTTCATGATTACATGGAATTTTGCATTGACATGTGTGAGAGAAACCGTGTAGTCTGGCGTATTGAGCGTGAAGATGGTAGAGCAGTAATGTGTGTGCCTGTAGTTAAAGAAGTTGCTATCGAACCTGAAGTCCAAGAGCAACTGTTAGAATTTCAAAAACAATTTATGGAGGAAAATGCGTCCTGAAACTCGTGAATCTATGGAAAACCTTTGGTCTGCTAAGTGGAACTTGCCAAAAGCAGCAAAGAATGCTAACCTAACTCATAAGGAGATGAAAATCATCTTCAATGAGTATTGTGCCTTTCATCCTCCTACCTGGGAAATTGGTAATACCAAACAAATTGGCGTAATTTACATTGATGGGAGTGTGGCGGAATCGGTAGACGCACCAGACTTAAAATCTGTTGAGAATTAATCTCGTGGGAGTTCAAGTCTCCCTACTCCCATATTATAGATAAAATAAAAAATGGACTTTATTGGTGAATTTTTTCTGGATGATATTTCAATCTGTGATGATTTAATTGATTTTTTCCATAACTCTGAGTATAGCAAAGGAAAGCATTATGAAGGGCACTTTTATAGGGGGGAGGAAAAATACTTTAATTTTAATCAAAAGAAATCTACAGAAATAGATCTTAATCCATCTGTATTTTTAGATTATCCAATCATAAAAACATATATTAACAACTTACATAAAATTTCTAAAGAATATGGAAAGATATATCCACAATCACAACTGGTGGATCCTTGGTGTATTTTAGAAGATCCTAAAATACAATATTATAAACCAGGAGAAGGTTATTTTGTACCTCACTGTGAGAGAAGTGGACCTGATATGCCATCAGCACTCAGACATTTGGTTTTTATGACATATTTAAACACTGTGACTGATGGAGGAGGTACTGAGTTTCTTAATTATGAGAGAGTTACTAATGCTGTAAAGGGTAAAACTCTTATTTGGCCTGCAGATTGGACACATGTGCATAGGGGAATAACATCTCCATCTGAAGACAAATATATTATTACTGGGTGGTTTAGTTTCAAACCAATGGGAGTTACAAATGAATAGAGTATTGTTTCCAACGCATCAATACTGGCATTATTCTGTGCCAAACTCTAAAGAATTTAATGATTATATTAATTCAATAGATACAAATTTTGGAAAACCTGCAGACTGGTCATCTTTATGTAACATTAAAACATTTTACTACACTGATAATGTTGAAGGATCTCGTGAAACATTTACTCAATTGTTGACTCCAAGTTTACAATTATTATGTGAAGAAATGGGACCAGTTTCCCTGCAGTTTGCTTTAGATAATTGCTGGTTAAATGTATACAATAAACATCACTTCCAAGAACCTCATGATCACTGGGAAGCAGATTTAGTTGCAGTATATTTTTTAGATGATACTCAAGAAGACTATGGAGATTTTTACTTCTTTGATACGAATGCATCTACAATTGCTAGGTATCCCATATGGAAGGATATCTATGACTATAGTAATTCTTGGTTTCCTAGTGTCAAAGGGGGAGATATAATTTTCTTTCCTGCATATACATATCATGCTTGCACATTACATAAAAGCGACACACCTAGAAGATCAGTAGCATTCAATTTAAAAATGAAGGTGCCAGAATGATAGAAGTATACGATAATTTTTTAGATCACGAAGACCATCTTTGGATTAATAACTTTGTAAAAGAGTCTCAATATTTTTATGGACAAGTAGATGATGAGCAGGATGAGAATTCTATTCCCACTGGAGTGACATCTGGAATTGATTTAGATCGTCGTGCTCCAACTTTATTGGATTCTGCTATCCAAAGTAAGACAACGGTTTCTACTCTTTACAGAGCATATATCAATATGTTTTCTCCTGGTGAAATATCTAATTTTCATGTAGATGATCATAGAAAAAATACATATACTGGTTTGTATTATGCAAATACTGAAAAATGGAATCATCAAGAGGGTGGTGAAACACAATTCTTGATTAATAACGAAATCTATGGTATACTACCAATACCAAACAGAATGGTAGTATTTGATTCCAGACTGCTACACAAAGCAACACCATTTCATAGAAGACATAGGTGGACTATCGCTCTTAAATATGCAGATTGACATATGTGTATAGATAGTCTATAGTGGGGGAGTACAAAAGATCTGCAATGTAGAAGCAGCGCCCCCAATTATTGCCTCCGTAGCTCAGTGGTAGAGCAGGGCTTTTGTAAAGCTCAGGTCGCAAGTTCAAATCTTGTCAGAGGCTCTCAATCCTCTATAGCTCAGTTGGTAGAGCAGGTGACTGTTAATCACCCTG
>Ga0181379_1000412_pt1 | contig 21436 bp, 47 predicted proteins | sample 2SPOviralmetaG_FD_130115 | JGI IMG/M metagenome (GOLD analysis project Ga0181379, IMG submission 130115) | Marine viral communities from the oligotrophic San Pedro Time Series (SPOT) site, San Pedro Channel, CA, USA - 2 SPOT_SRF_2009-07-10 | ecosystem: Environmental > Aquatic > Marine > Strait... | reverse complement strand
TTACCTTGTAATTGTTTAGCGTCTACAACAATTATCTGGCTTTGATAATCTTCCATAATAAGTATTTTCTCTTGACATCCAGCAATTAAGAGGAAAAAAGGTATTAATAATAAAAATTTTATTTCCATATATATTTTATATTAACGATATTTAAAAAAGTTTCTTAGTTTTTTTAAAACCAAAACTCAGCACTTTTTCGCGAATCTGAATCTTGTATCCCTCTTTGCCTTTTAACTATTTCATAAAAAGTAACTACATTTTCGTTATTATTATTACAATGCCAATCCCTAAACTCTTGACCTTTTTGTTTTCTTAATTTAATTTCTTTAATGTTTAAATTTACTTGATTTTTCCATAATTTCGTTTTAGTTACGTTTGGATCTCCATCTTTTATACTTAATATTTGTTCTTGTGTGGGTTTTTTCATTCTTCTTCTTGTTCCTCCTCTTCATTATCATGCCAATCATCGGGCATATTTACACATTTAATACTATCTTTGTGTTCATCAAGTTCAATTTTATTTAACTTAAGCCAATCTTTTAACTCTATAAATTCACTTTGTGGCATTTTTAAAAAGTCTCCGATTTGTTAAACTCTTCAAGTTCTTGGAGTGCTTTATCCCAGTTTTTAGGGTCTTCAAATCTTTTTATACTAATTTTCATGTATTCATAATATTCTTGGCTTTTGGATTTCATTTTTCAAATTTAAAAGTTATAATTGGTTGTATACCTAGACTTTTTAGTTGTTGGTTATACTTCATAGTCATTGATAATAACAATGTCATATCTTCGGCTTTTAGTTCTACGTCTTTTTTACTTCTTAAATATAATTTCATTTTTATAATTCTCTATAGTTATACACATAATTAGATTTAACTAATTTTTCTGTGTGGATTCTCTCGTTTTGAGTAGCTTTAATTACTTTGTTTGTAAATCTTACGATTTTTAATAGTGTTTGTTTCATTTGTAATTATGTAGATGTTACTTTTTATTTAACATTTTATTATAATTATAAAAGGATAAATCCTTTTTTTTTATCTTAGTAGTAACATGTTCGGTTGATCTCTTAGCCCATGGCAATTTATGTTTATCTACGTGTTGTATAATGTTACTCCATGTCATTTTTTACAATCCTCAAATAAAATACTTTCATTAACCCAGGTACCATTTAATGAATATTGTTTCTCTCCTCCACCTATTTTAACTCTCATTGCTGTTAGTTCTTGTCCTGCATATATTTCACAATAATTTGCATTTTCTTCTTTATTTTCGTTGATATTACTACAACCAATTAAAAAAAATGAAAATAAAACTAATATAATTAAAATTTTCTTCATTTTTTAGCTTCCTCCATTTCTCGGCTTAAACTCTCGAGTCTTCTTGATATGTTTCTAAAAGCTGGTGAACCTGTTTTTAGTCCTTTGTAATGTTTATATGCAAAAACTATATCTTTTCCTATCTCTGCCTTAGTTCGTTGTTTTTTTGTTGGTGTTTTCATTTTTCTAATTTTTCTCTCAAATTTTTTTCTTCTTCAATATATTCTTTTACTATATTTAACTCGTAAAAGTCTAATTTGTCTATATATTCTAATGTTTTATTAAAGTTATAATGTTTTTTATATAAATCTGTCATTTTTTAAACCTCGATTAATCTATTTAAATCTGTTAAAGAGTACATTTTAAAAACTCTCTTGTCTATTCTTTTTGCAATAGATTTTATATTTTTATTACCTAACCTTTTACCAAAGTTTTGTTTTGCATAAACTCCTCTCTCTTTGTATTTCTCGCACCATTTCTCATATAGTAAATAAATTTTTTCTGTTAAAATATACTGTTCTCCATCCCCAAAACTATCATTAATATGATATTCTTGGTTATGTCCATAAATTGACAAGAAAGCCTCATTTAAGTCATTAAATTGTTGCATAAACTCCTGGAACTTTTGGACACTATCTTTATTGAGTTCTATAATTTCTTCTTTTGCCTCAGTCATAATAGGTTCGCTTACTTCTTCAAATTTAACATCTAAATCTTTTAAATAACAAATAAAATCTTTTACTTCATACTCTATATTTTCTCTGATATCTTTAGCTAGACCTTTCCTTATCTTCTCTGAATAAAAAACACTATAACGCCTATCATCTTCTTCAATTTTGATGGGATTATCGGAATTAGTACAGAAAATCCAGTGAGTGTAGTTTACGCCTACAATTTCTTTCCTAAACTTCCTACTAATTGTAATCATCTTGTCAGTTACTAGATTTTTTAAAACATTAGGTAGAGTTTGCCTATTTTCATTGTGCATAACTTCATTTGCCACAATAATTTGTTTTCCTAAAAGATACTCATTAAAACTACTCTCTAAGTGAGTTTGGTTAATTTCTTGGCAGTTTTGACCAAAGATATTATCTAAGATTAAATCTTTAAATGTTCCTTTACCTGAGCCTTGACGACCTTGTAGAATAACAGCTGTTGGTAGTTTTTCTTTTGGGTTTTGAATTTGCCATGCTAACCATTTACAAAACCAGTTATAATATTCTGTATTTTTATTACATAGATTTAACATTAATTCTTTTATATTAGGAAAATGTTTTTTACTTTCTTTTTTGTAATAATCCCACTTTTCAGACTTCTTATAAGTATTAAAATAATGTTTATTATCTTGAGGGATAAATTTTCTCTCTGATGGTTCATAACCTATATTAAATACTTTTTTAATTCTATTTTGTTGTTGTAGTAAACGCCTTACCTGGTCTTGGATTATTGCCATTTGTTTCTTAAAAGAAAAATCCTCCCATTTATCAAAAATACTATCTAAATTTAACTCTTTTATTAAATCGATTCCTTTCTCTTTACAATCATAAAATATATTTAATATTACTTCGCACTCAGACTTTTGCACAAAATAATCTTTATTAGTAAAATATAACAAGTGGTTATTCTCTGGCTTTTCATCTTCTAAATAATAAACCTCATAATCATCTAAGAAATTCTCTGCTAGTTGTTCTTTTAATAATCCTAACCAATCGTTTAAATCGTTCTCTTTTGTCCATTTTAAAAGTTCAGGATAGTTGATAGTCATATTTGTTTCTTTAGCCTTTTTAATCCAACCTTCTAAAGCTGGAACTCTGGCTGTTTCCCAACCAGAAATAAAAAAGTTACCTAAATCCTCATAAAATGAATTATTTAAAATAAATATAGCTAAATTTTTAACAAAAATGTTATTCCTCATAGTAGATTTATTTAAATATTCATAATATTTAGAGTATTCCTTCTTATTGCCCAAAATTTCACTAAAAAATATATCTTCTCTTTTAATTGAATTTATATATACTTCATCTTTAAAAGTTTTATTTTCTTTTTCTTGTAAACTTAAAACTAAACTACTATTATTTAGTATTTCGTCTTCTGTAGCTTCTGCACTATATAAAGTAACTAATTGTTTACTATCTTTATCTTTATTGTGTATGCTCTCAGGTGCTCTAATTAATCTCTCGTTTGTATGGGTTGCAACGTCTACCTTATCACAAATATTATTTTTTAGGTATGTTAAGAACCCTTTCACTTTATCTTTTTGTGTAGGTTCTAAATCTACAGGGATTAAAAAATGTGACCCGTGACCGCTTAAAGCATTATAACTATAAGTAATACCTTTCTTTTCTAAATTCTCCTTTACTAAAGTGTTATGGTGTTCGTTTGCATCATCTAAATCAATAAATACATATAAAATCTTAGTGATGTTATCGTTTTTTCTTTGTGGTTTTTCTAATAAATTGAAATTCATAAATACAGCATAAGAACCTGTGTTATAATGTTCTAATTCTTTTTTAATGAAACCATCGCTTTTCTTATGTAAATCGTAACAAAAAGAGTAAATTTTAGGTTGTTTCTTTTGGTCATCTCCTGAAAAGACATTAATATAACAAGGATTAGCTAGTTTTCTATGTCTATTAAATATTACTTCATAAATATCTTTATTATCCATTTTCAATAATGGACAGAAGTAAAGAAGAAAGGTTTAAATACTTTCAACGCTTAGAATAATTAAGGTTGGCAGACACAGTGCCAATCCTCTTTATTCTGTCATAATATACTATTACATTTTAATCTTTATAAAACTTTCTATATTTCTAAGGTTACAGCCGTAACAACTTTGTAACCGATGTTACGCTACACGATTGAGTAGTAACGTGTTTTTTGGCCTTTTTTTTGCTTGCCGTAACACGCAAATATTAAACTAAATTATACTTTAAACACTCAAATTCTAATTATTGTTACTCTTGTAACTTTATACTTACTAAAGTTTGATAGAAATAAATATATTTATTTTCAGCCCACGCACCCAAACCACCGTAACATGCGTTACTGCCGTAACACTTTTTTTCTACTTTCCCAAACAATAACCTTTATAAGTACTTAAAACTATAGTATATTAGGCTTTTAAGCCATTAATTCAAAAATGAGAGATTTTAATAATTATCAAAAAAAAGAGGAATCTAAACAACTCCCAGTATTTAATACTAAATATGGTTTAGTACAAGCAAGTGTTTGGCAACAAGAAACAGAGAATGGTTCATTCTTATCTATTTCATTTAATAGAAGTTATAAAGATAAAAATGATGAATGGAAACAAACTCAATCTTTAAGAGTTAATGACATTAAAGATTTACAATCCGCACTAGAAGAATGTTATATTTACGCTAGGCAAAAAAAAGAATAAGTATATAAATAATAAAAAACTATTATTTATTGTTGTAAGTTTAAATTTCTTGGGCGTGTTGATGTGCTCCCATCCAAAAAAAGAAAACATCTAAAAAAAAGTATCCACTTTTTTCTAAAACCTTATAAATTCTAAAAACATTTATTGTGTATGGTTACACAAAAAGAAATCGATAAAGTATATTCTAAATATAAAAAAGCTGTAAATATGACATTTACCGAGCTTAGGATATGGTCAAAGAACCCTTTAAGCCGTAAAGCTTCACTTGATAGATCACCAATTTCAAGAAATTTAAGTTTACTTAGAACTCCAAAATATAAATGGGGTGCAACTCAAATAGAAAAAGCTAATAAAACTATATCTTATTTAGCTAGAGCTAAAAAAATCAAAAGAAAAAAAGGTACTCCTAAAGGTGAACTATCCCCAAACGAGATCGCTCTTAGGAATTGGGGTTATGATGTATTTAAGAAATAAATTATTTATTTGAAATTCTTTTCCCACAATTCAAAAAGATAAAATCTTTTTATTGTATATCTTTCTGTTGCTTCTTGATTAAAATTATTTTCTTTTAACCATTCGTCAAATTTAGTAAATCTATCTTTTCCCATTTTATTTAATTGAAAGTTTATACTCCTCAATTGCTTCCTTTTTTATTTCTTCAATAGATATTAAAAATTCTTTATAATGTTTTTTATGAATTATAAGTAATCTTTCATAACCTAATGCTTCAACTGTTTGTTTATAGATTTTTTCTTCAAAATCTGTTAATATAATTTCTTCAGGTTTAGTTGCTCCTAACATTTTTTATTTATTTGTCTTCCCAATAATGTTTATTATTGTGTACAAATGTATTTAATTGTTCTTCATTAGTATAGGCTAAACATAAAGCCATTTCTGAAATCAATTTTTCAGAATCCCATTTGTTCCTATATGCTATTTCTCTTAAACTTTTTTCTAAAATCATTTTTTATTTTAATGTCTCCTCAAGTAATTGAGTGATCGCATTTGTTTTCTTATCTATATCATTATTAATCATATATAGCTTTACTTTCTTGTCAAGTTCAGGCTTTAATTCCAATTGTATTAACACCATAATATATTATGTTACTTCCTAATATATAAAGCTATCGGTAAAAGTTCAAATAAGTTTATAAATAATGAAGTTTATGTTATTGGTATGGCTAAATTTAGATTAAAAACTAATACATGGACAAAAGAAGAACAAAAAGTTTTAGGTGTTCCATCTAAAAGTTATGTAATTCTTAAGGGGTCAGCTTCAAACCCTGGAATTTATAGAACATTCAAAACAAAATCTGAAGCTTTAAAAAAATTAAAAGAATTAAATCAATAATTATTTTTATTTAAATTTTTTTCTCAATTCTATAATATATTTTTTGTTTGTCTCAACTCCATTAATATAAACTTTTTCTGAGCCTGTATCATATCTTAGAACAGTTTTCAAATAATCTCCAATAATCCCATAAATTAAATATTTATCTACTTCTTTCATTTTTATTTAAATTCTTCTAAAGAGTCTTTAAACTCTACTTCTAAATGTTCTTTTGAAAACATTTGATACCTTTTAATAATATCTTCCATTTCTTCTTTTAAATCTTTATTTAATTTTGTCCAATCAAAACTCATTTGTGCCATTTTTTATTTAATTGAATAATTCTTCTATATATTTTATTTTATCTTTTTTTCTCATTATCTTTTTTATTATCAAATAAAATAAAATTTTATCTATTTCTGAAAAATCATTTAATTCTTGTTTTAACATTTTTTTAAATCTAAAATAATTCATTTTCTCTATTTATTTATTCGTATATTTTTTTTAAAATATCTTCATATTTTTTCCTATCAATTTCTATTAATTCACCAATAAGCATAACTGTATTTATATCACAAGTTTCTGTTAATTCTTCCCAAATTTCTCTTTTTCTATTCATTTTTTATTTATTTTAATGTATTCTCTCTAGTATGTTTCCCCCAAGATTTGAGGACAGGTTTTCCAGTCTCAAAAATTAAGTCTTTTTTTTCTTTTGAAATATTATTAATTTCTTTTTTAAATTGTTTAGTTAAAGGTCTTGCTTTCATTGAATCCCTTATTTTTTGTCTATATTCTTGATTTTTCTGATTAGCAAAAGTTTTATTATAAGCTCTATTTATTTTTGGCATTTTTTATTTAATTTTTTATTCGCCAGTATAGATTTCTTCAATCTCTCCCTCTTCTAAATAATAAATATCTTCTTTTAAATCTACTTTTCCTTTATTATTAGCTAATGCATGTTTTATCGCATCTTCTTTTGTTTTGAAATTTATAACACAACCATGTGTATAATTTCCTGCGTCCCAATTATAACACCAAATACCCATTTTCTAATTTTATTTCTTTGAAAGTTTTTCAATTCCTGAAATAACTTTATTATACATTTCGTCAAAATCCTCAAAATCATCAGCATAATATGAAGTATCCATCATTTTTTGAATTAAATTCTCAAAATCTTTTTGTAAGTCCATTTTTCTAATTTTATCTAAATGTAGTCTCCAAGTTCTAATAATAACTCTCTTAATTCATTCATTTTTTTAGCATTACCATTATATTTAACAAAATTGTTTTTTGAATAATCAACATCACTCTCAAAAAAACTAAATGTTTCAGCATTATTTTCTTTATCAACCCAAAAAGGTTTTGCTGTTGCTCTGTTATCTTGTTTAGACATTTCTAAACTTAATGTTTTTAATTTATTAATAATTTCTAATTCTCTTTCCATTTTTTATTTAAATGTATCCTCTAATAACTGAGTGATAGCATTTGTTTTTTTATCTATATCATTGTTAATCATATATAGCTTAACTTTCTTATCTAAATTAGCGTTTAATTCAAGTTGTATTAACACCATAATATATAATATTACTTCTTAATATATAAAGCTATCGTTTTTAATTCAAATAAGTTTATAAAGGATAAAGTTTATAATATTGTTATGGCTTTAAAAGATTGGAATCAAGAAGAGAATAACCCTAACCTTATATTATGGGCTAATAAAAAAAATAGAAATAATACTATTTTAATAATAAAAAAATCTAAAGGATGGATATTGTCCATAGATGGACAAAAACCAATTAAACCATTTAAAACTAAAACCGGCGCATTTAATAGGGCAAAAAATTATATGTTAAAAAATAAAAAATAATTTATTATTCTAATTTTATTTATTTGTTAAATCTGCTACTGCAAAATATTTTATTATTGCAAAATTAGGATTTTTTTTAATATCCCAATGACATTTAGCAATATATTTTCTAGTAGTATTTTTTCCTGTTTTTGGGGGTAAAATCTCCACAACTTTAGCCCAAGCATAAGTTTCCCCTCTGAATCTATAATGTTCTCCAATTATTACTTCACTCCTTTTCATTTTTTATTTATTTGTTAAATCTGCTTCAATAATTGTTTTTAAACAGTTTTTTTGTTCCTTTAAAATAATTTCTAAATCGTGAGTAAATAAATTTAATTCTCCCTCATAATCCTTTTCTTTTAATCTTTTTAAAGCTCTTTCACATCTCTCTAAATTTTTATATAATATAATTGATTCAATTTCCATTTTATATATTTTTTATCTTATCTTTAACATCATCTAAATATGACTTACGACCTGTCAAACGTCCTTTAAATCCATTTCCAATATTCCTATTATGTATTTTATCCCTACATTCTTTACTACAATATAAGGTCATTGGTCTACGTGTTACAAATTCAGCACCACAAACTGCACAAGTTTTTATATGAACTGATTTGAACTCCTTATTTAAAAGTTCAGAAATTATTTTAGATAAAGGGATGTTTAATATTTTACATATTTTTTTATGTTCTTCTTTTATGCTAACATTAGTTCTTTCTTTATTTTCGTTTGGTCTACCCATTTTTAATTGTTTCTAAATTTATCTATTAAATCTCTTCTTGCTGCTACATTTGAAGATTTAATATAGTTTAATGCAACATTTAAGTTACTCCAACCCATATAGTACATAAGTGTTGTGGCATTTATTTTAATGTATAATTTTTACGCCCTCCAGAACGATTTAGGCAATACTAAACCTTAGCCAAAATCAAATATATTCTTAAAAAATCTAAGATTTTGTAATTTTGCTATTCTTCGCTATACCTTTAGCGCCTTTTTGTCTTCCCTTAAACTTTCCCTCTGCTTTAGCTCTTGCAATACCAATAGCTTGTTTTTCTAGCATGTCTTCAGGCATATGGCAATTAACTGCCAACTTGATCCTAAACATAAGCCTACCTGCTGCAGTATCTAAGTTTATTTCGTCTGCAGTACTAATTAGTTTATATTTATCCCAGTTTTCTCTAAAAGCTTTCTCAATAAATGTCACAGAGTCCCAGTTTCTTGTTAATCTATCCAAATTAAAAACTAACATAGCTTCCCCTTTTGGATTATTAAGAAGTTCTAAAAACTTTGTTCTTTCTTTTAAGTCTACCTTTGCACTTTGCTGGTCTATTACTTCGCTAGATATTTGGTGACCATTTTTTAAAACCCATTGTCTTAAATAATGAACTTGCTGCATAACATCTTGATGTTGTGTACTAGTCCTTGCATAAATATCTAATCTCATACTCTATTTAGTTTAAATCTAATTTCTCCTCCTAGTTCTCCATTAAAGAAAAGTTCATCACCTTTCTTTAAAGCTAACTGGTTCACAATCTTTTGTTCAAGAGTAATAATATATCTTACTCTCTCAACTTTACCCTGTTTATATTTTAGTTCTTGAATTTTAGCCATATTTCTTATTTAATATATTAACACTTGCTAATAGAGTTACTAGAAATAAAATTATTAATATAATGTTATTTGCTAAAACGCTGCCCCCAAATATTGAAATTAATTTTTCTAGTATCATTTTCTCATTTATTTAGCCATTTTCTTGCTAATAAATATATAATAGATATCTATATTTATAAAGGTATCGTTTTTATATGCGAAATGTATATAAATAACAAAGAATATAGTATAATATGGATCGGTCTTATATGACCTTGGTCTAAATTTAGAAGAAAATGGAATTAGTTGAGAATAAAAAGAAATTATTGGTAGTAAAATGTTTATTAGTAAATAAAATGTTAAATAGTAATCAACTTTCAAAAAAGATTGGTAAAGCACAAAGCACAGCATATGAACATTTAGAAGATTTAAAAAAACAAAAATATGTATTTAAAGACCAAAATAAAAAATATTACCTTAACGAAGATAAAGTAAAGCAGGAGATACTTGCTAAAATTGATTCTTTAAAAAAAGAAATAGAATATTACAATGATATTATACATTATAAAACAAAATGAAAAGATTATATTATATTAATTGATAATAGTTATCAATATTATTGTGCAATGGTCATTTTTTACCATCAAATTCTTTACACCAAGAGTTTATAGTATTTCTATGTTTATTTAGTCTTCTGCCTATCTCTACCTTAGATACTCCATTTTTATAATGTTCTAATGCTATCTCTTTTACAGGGTCATTTAATTGCACATCTTCTTCTCCATTACTATACCTTTCTTTTTTAGCTTCTTCTTTCTTCTTATCATATTCTTTTTCATTTAAACATAATACATTGTCAAAAGTACCATAATGTAAAACCATATTATTAGGGAACTCTTTATATCCTGCTTTCCATGCTTGTAATAATTTCCATTTAGATTTAGTACTAATTATTTTAAAGTTACCTCTAATTAATTTTTTTGTGTCTTTATCTCTTTTCTTAATTACTTCTATTAAATATTTAACTCTATGAATTGCCACATACTTTTCTAAATCGCTATAAGCTGGTAAAACTACAATGTGGGCTTGGTTGTTACTTCTACATTCACTTAAGAAGTTATTAAAGTCAACATTATTTCCAGTCATACCACGCATTTTATTTAAAGCTCTTCGGCTTTCATCTAATGCCACTACAGTATATTTGGGACTATTTAAACTAAAATTTTGATAACTTTGTCCCTCAAAGTGGACATTATCACAATTCCATTTTGTTTTCATTTTATTAGATATATAATACCCAATTTGAGTTTCCATAACTGTTTTACCTGAACCCTCGGGAGCAACAATAATAATTAAAGCGTCATCATCTTGTCTTAAATCATCGCATAATATATCTAAATCATATTTAAGTTTATGATCCATATTAAATTCATAATCACCTTTAATAAGTATAGGTTTCTTTTTAACCTTTGTTTTACTTATCTTTTCTCCTTTAATCTTACTTACTATTTCTTCAAAATCTTTTATCATTTTTTAATTCTCCTAATCTAAATACTACTTGGTAATATATTATATGAGTTATTAAAATTAATGTAGACGAATAAAAACTTTGTTTTATTGTGTGGAAATATTCATAAGAAGCATTTAATAAAATAAATGCAACAAATAAATAAATTCCATATATACTTTTCTCTTTCATTTTTTTTTATGCAAAACTCTCATTATTCACGTCAAACGTGATTTTAGTTATTTTTAATTCTCTTACCGCTAAAGTAGAATATAAAACTACTTCGTTAATTTTTGATTTAGTATTTATATTTTCTATATTATCGGCTAAGTATATTAATTTTTTCTTTACTATTTTTGGTAAAAAGTCAAAACTAGTCAAGGCATATATTTCATAAAAAAACCTTAAATATTTACTTCTAAATTCTTTTAAAGCTAATACTTTCTTTCTATTACTTCTACTAGTAAGTACTATTGTTTGTTGTCTCTTTAATCTTTGGAACTCATCATATATTTGATTTTTTACTCTATCGTATAAAGGGATTGTATTATTTTCCATAATCTCACCCTGCAATTACATTTGCATTTTTAGCCGCTTCAATAGTTATTTGCGCTAATTGTGTTTGTAGTTCTGAGTTAGTTTGATTAAGATAACTTAAACCTAATATAAATAAAACACACATACCAATTAAAGCATAAATAAATAACTTTCTTTCCTTATCTTGTTTTAAATCTCCCTCTACACTCCTTGAACTATCAACGGCTAACTTTTCAATAATTTCACCCGGAACAGTTACGAATAAACCTGTTTCTCTGTCAATGGGTCTAATATCTAAAGGCGTTACATTTAGAATTGGACACCCGTTTAAATAATCCACTGCTCTTTCGTCATAAATAACACTTTTCATAACTTCTTTACCATTTTCAAAGTATTTATATTTAATAATAGGGCTTTGTTTAACAAATTGATATTCTTCTTTTCCTGCTGGTGACTTAATTCTTAAAACTAAATCATATAAATTTCTTCTCTTTACCGAAGCTATGGAGTTGATAAACTTCCACCCTACAGAGTTTTTTACACTATTATATTTAGTAAATCCCCACAATAACCCGAAAGTTACCACCATAAATCCTATAAGTTTAGCAATTAAAATTGCTTGTCCTGCATTAATATTTTCAAACATTTTTTATTTTATTTTTTAAAAAATTTACCAAAACCTTTACTTTCTGTTTGTTCTGGTCTTTCCTCTACCTCATTTGATAAATCCTCATTTTTAGTTTCACTAATAGTAGTGTTCATCATTTTAGTAGCCCATCCCCTTTGTGCTTTATTTGCTTCGGTTAATGTCATCATAGAAGATAATAAACCAAAGTCATCAACTAAGTTTAATTCTTTATCATAATTAGAGTTATGCAACTCAAACCCTTGTTCAAAGTTTTCATTATCACCATAAAGATACTCAACAAAACCACTTTCTTTAGTATAAGTTAATTGTTGTTTGAGTGTTTTCCATTCTTTTTCAATTTCTTCTTTTGGTAAATTCCTTAACGATTCCCAAAGATATAATTTATTATTTTGCTTTAAATATTCTTTAAAATCTTCTAATGTTTCAATATCATAAAAATCTTTACGATTTTCTTTAACTATTTGTATTTCATATTTTGCCATATTTTGGACTTTTCTAACATATTGAAATAAATCATATGTCCTAGATTTTAAATTAAAGTTTGCTAAATCAATCCTTCCAAAATTAGAGTATTTAACGTCTTTTGGTAACTGATAAAATCTTTTTACTGTTGTACTTTGTTGGTGTATCTGCCCCCCAATTTCTAAAGATGAGTCGATAACCTCATTCTCGTCATCGATTATTTTTTCTTCTTCTTGTTGTGGCTCTTCTTCCCACTCCTCTTGTGGTTCTTCTTCCCACTCCTCTTGTGGTTCTTCTTCCAAATCTTTTTGTTCTATTTCTTTTTTAGTCATTTTTTAAAAAATCCTCGATATAAAATATTTTGGCTAATACTGTTATAAAAACACAAACTAACATTAGAGATATATATAAAAAACTTAATTTTAATATAATAAAAGTAATACTAAAAACCATAAAACAAATAATAAAATAATTATATATTTCTATATCATTAATTATCTTTCTAGCTTTATTTATTTCTTTAACATCCATTTTCTTTTAAATATTTTAAATATTGTCTACCTCCTTTTGAAAGAAGCATATAATAATATATTGTTTTAAAGTGTCCCTTTTCATATTTATTTATGTCTGGTACTATAACGTTTTTTATTATATCTTTTTTTTTATTATCGTCTTTTTCTTCTTCTAATTCTATAATAACATTTTTTTCTTTATCATTATAAAATTCAAACAATTTTTGTTTATAGATTGGAAAATTAACCATAAAAAAAACAACTTCTACTTGGTAATTAATATCTTTAGCTATTTTTTGTTTAATATTCATACTAAAAACACCTCTTTTGGTCTGCTTTTTTCTAACTCTTTAACTTTCTTCATTTTTTTTAAATCCTTAATACTTTTATAAATTAAAGCCTTATCTATCTGTAAATTGTTTGAAATCTCTTTCAAAGTGCAAATAGTATTTTTTTCTAAATATGCAATAACTAAATAATTTATTTTATTCATTGATATATAACATTAACATAAAGGCAATTAAAAATACTATTTGCAATAATGATAAAACAATTTCCCAAATATATTCCCCATAACTTTTATATTTAATATTTTCCTCCACATCTAAAATAAAATTTATGTGAAAATCTAAATTAGACTTTATATTTTTACTTTCTTTTAATTCTTTTTGAGTAATTTCTTGTGAAATATCTGCAATATTAAACAAAAAAAAAGCAATTAAAACAACTGTAAGAAAATATAAAAAATTTCTTAAATAATCTTTTCTTATACCTCTCCAAAAAAATATATTATCTAGATTCATCTTTCTTGACTTCTGTCTTTTTTAAACAATTTGGGCAAGTTGCACGAGACAATTTGCCTTTATAAGTCCATTCATATTCGCAATAAGAACATTTAACCTCCATATATTAATTATGGTAGTAGTAGTATATAAATATTATGTTTAGAATAAAAAATAGAAAACTATTTCTTTTTAGTTTTCCTTTTTGCTTTAAGTCCTTTCTTTTCCCCTATTGTATCAATACGAGCTTTATTTTTTTCTTTTAGTCTTAAAACTGTTTTAGTACTTTGTTTTGACCTTGTAACTTTAGCAAATCCTTTTTTTGTTTTATCATCTTTAGCTTTTGTTAAACCCACGATTCTAAATTCAAAACTTTGTGTTGTTGAATTATCAACACCTCTATATTTCCTATTCCCTGTGTTAAAAACTCTATTAAAAGCTTTATTTTCTGGTAAACCTGAAACTATTTGTATTTTTTTCTTTCCTACTGAAATAAATCCATCTAATTTATATTTAAATCCTTTAGGTGGTTTTTTATTAAAGTTTAAATCTGGTTTTTTAATTCTTGGAGTTCTTGGTGTAGCGCCTTTAGGAGTCCTTACTGGTGTTCTCGCTGGAGTCCTTGCTGGCGCTCTTGCTGGCGCTCTTGCCGGACTTCTTGCTTGAGCTCTTGCCGGACTTCTTGCTGGACTTCTACCTTTTGTTCTTGCCGGTGTTCTTGATGGACTTCTCGCTGGACTTCTACCTTTTGTTCTCGCTGGAGTCCTTGCTGGAGCCCTTGCTGGAGCCCTTGCTGGAGCTCTTGCTGGAGCCCTTGCTGGTGTTCTTGCCGGCGCTCTTTTTGGAACTCTCGCCGGAGTTCTTCCAGTTTTCCTAATAGATTTTGTTAAAGTTTTAGTCTTTTGTTTAGCTGTTAATGACTTAATGAAATCTTTCAATTTCTTAGCGGTAGTTTTTGGTTTTTTACCTGTATCAATAGCCTTAGAAAAACGTCTAACTTGGGTTAAATCTGTTTTTCCAAAACGTCTTTTTAAACTAACAAAATCCGTTTCTTTTAATGTTTTTTTAATATTATTAAATAATGATTGACTTTTCTTTTTATTTAAATTAATATCTAAAACTTCGTAAAATTTTTTTAAATCACTATCATAAGAAAATTTATTCCCTACTTTAAAACCAAAAACATTATTTATTTTTGTACGCCAATTTTTTTGAGTATAAAAAGAAGTCCCTTCTTTAAAACCCTTCCCTTGTATTCCAAAACCGGGTGTTACAAATTCTCTTTCAATCAATTCTGGAATGGCTTTTGAACCTGATGCACCTCGAGAACCAATAAAAATTTTATTTGGATTGTCTTTAATATGTTTAACAATATCTCTCCTTAAGGAATCAATTTGTTTTTGTGAGAGTTTCCCATTACCTGCTCTTTTCATCCTAGAAGAAATAAAAGAAGGGAATTTTTCAACTTTAACGTCCAAAAGCCTTAATATTGTCATTTGTCCGTTTCCATCTTTATAAAAACCACCATAAGACAAAGCTCCTTTTTTATCAAAAAACATAAAATCCTCTAAAAATTTTGCCCTATCTCCTCCAGGATTAGCTTTAAAACCTAAAGCATCAAATTTTCCTTTATCTAACTTTTTAATTCTTAAACCTGAAATAAATTTATCTCTTCCTTTTTTTGTAACAACTGCAAAAGGATTTTTAATAAATGTTTTTACATTAGTTGGCAATCCTCTTATTTTTTCACTTATAGTAGCATCTTTAAAATTTTTAATTGGTGCTAATTGTGTTTTTTTTGTTAATTCTGCAATATCTGCCCTCGATACAGAGAAAAGAGTTTGTTTACTTCCTTGTTCTTTAATTAAATTATTTACTGTAACTCTTGGGTTAAAATCTTCAACTAAAATAAGGTTATTTTGTTTAGCTTGTTTTTTTATTAAATTTATTTCAGTCTGTGCTTTTTTAATTTTTTTAATGTTTTTATCAAATTGTATTTTAGTTATTTGTTTATTTTTTAATAATATTTTATTATTCTTAATAGCTTGTTTTAAACCTTTGTCAACGATACCTATATTTTTAACACTGGGCACGAAAGCCGGAGACAATTTTTTAATAGTTCCTAAAGTTCTCACTCCTGCTTTTAAAATTGCTCCTTGTAAAAAAGTAAAACCTAATACTTGTCCTAAAAATTCAGCGGGGTTTTTTTCATATTCTTTAATTGTTTTTGCTTTTAATAGAGTAACAAAACCTGTAGTGGCTGCACCTGCAATTAAAGCAGCTCTTATAGGGTCTTCTTTTACAAATTTATTTAATTTATTTATTTTTTCTTGGGTTGTTTTCGTACCCTTTACAACTAAAGAAAGAGTTTTTTTTATATCATCATCTAGTATAAAATTTCCTTTTTGTGCTTCTAAAGATAATTTCCTTCCATAATTAAAAGAATTTTTAACACTTTTTGCGCTTACCTTACCTAAAATATTCCCTATCTCCACTATAGGATCCCAGGCTCCTTTTTTTACTCCCCTACCAAAACTCTTAACATCATTAAATAAAGGATTTTTTTCTCCATTTTGTGCTCTTATTACTAAAGATTTTCCATAATTAAATGGTGCGCCTAGTGTTTTTTTTGCTAAATTTAATTGTTCTTTAGTTATTTTTTTATTTTGTGTCCCTATATCTGCTAAATAAAGGCTTTTTTCTGAAGGTGTTAAAGTTTGACCTGTTAAAGCTTTATTTCTTACGTTCTCTATAGTTCCCCTCTCAAATTCTTTTAATTTAATAGGTGTTTTTAAACTATCTATAACTTTTTTATTAAAATCTTGTAATCTTACTAATTCTTTATTATATTCATTTAATGAAGCAGTTAAAGGTAATGGTTTAAAATCTCCTTTTATTGTTGCGTTTTGTTTCTGGTCTTTTAATAAAGCATTTACTGTAAGTTTAAAAGTTGCTGTGTCTCCTACAGTTTTACTACTTGTAGTTTTTAATTTATCTTTTTGGCTCAAACCCTGAGCAATTTTATTTATGTCCTCAATACCAAATGTTTTAGAATCTCTTTTTAAATTAGCTAACTTATTAATAGAATTAAAAACATTATTTCCATATTGTGATTTAATGTTTTCCATATAATTAATTCTATCTCTACCACTTAATTTAGTATATTTATTTGCTTGTGAATCTAAAAAATTTGCTTCATTAACAATCAATTTTACTCCTCTTGTTGTTGCTGGTTTATTAAAATTAATTAACTTTTGAGCTTTTTCGGATTGTGTCCTACTTCTTCTAGCAAAAGATAAACCCTCACTTACTTTTACTAAATTTCCTTTCTGTAATTCGTTTACAACTTGACTTAAAGCGTTTAATTCTGCTTTAAATCCTTTTTTTCTTGAACCATCACTATTTTTTATTTGCTTCTTAACTTGTTTTATTCTATCGTCTACTTGTTTTATTCTGTTATTAATTTCATTTTTAATAGTTTGAGGATTATATTTTAATCTTAAAGCAGCTTGTGGGTTTTTGATTTTAATATCATTATAAATCTTATTAAAGTTCTCTATAGAACCTCCAAAATTATCTCTTTCCAGTTCATTATTTAAATTATTAACACTTTGGTTAAAAGCCATTAAATTTTGTCTGTTTTGTTCTCTTTGTCTTATAATATTGTTTTGTCTTTGTATAACCATTTTTTATTTTATGTTATTCCTTATTAAAGAATATATTTTTCTTTTATCGCCTTTGTAAAGGTCACTTTTTATTACATATGATAAAAGTCCCATTAGTTCTTTATTTCTCTTCGTTTTGGAAGTGTAAGAGCTATTAATCATAATAACTATATTTTTTATGTTCTGTATCTTTTTAATCATTTTTATTAAAGTAATAGTAAGCGTATGTTGATAGGAATAATAAAATTATAACTACCGGCAACATAATATAATATGTCGGGATGTTGAAAAGCCCAGTACTAATGATCATTAATAAAAATATGAATGTAAATAATACCATATTTTCCCCGCTAACTCTTTGAGAATATAACATTAAAGCAAAAAATACGAAAATAAAAAATGCTACTAATAACCCTAAACCTCCAAAAGCTTGTGTCATCTCTCCACTTTGTCCAAAAATTAAACTTAATATTCCACTCATTTTTATGCACCTCTAATAAATCTAATAACTGCTATAGCTATGGCTAGACTATACATAGTCCCCATAACTAGACCCATAGCACCCGGTAAAGCAAATAAAACAGTACTGAAAGGAATAACAAAACTTAAATATAAAGTTAATTTTTTTAAACCATCTAGTAAACCATCGAAAAACCCTCCTATTGCATCGGTTACACCAGAGACCACTCCCCCGTCGCTATTTGATAAACTTTCGAGTTGTTGAGTATTTGTGATACTTTCATAAGTTTCAACACCGTCTTTATATTCTTGATTTACAATTCCATTATCATCAAAATCATAACCTAAAACATCCCCTTCTAAAATATCGGGGTTTTCTCCTAAAAATAAAGTTGGAAATACACTTATCATAAGCATATTAAAAAAAACCCCAATAATCATTATTGCTCCTATTTTCATCTTTTATTTCCTCCTACATATAAAACAATAATTGCTATTGTTATAACTGTCCCATAAAGTAACGGGATCCACCCTAACCACGTAAATATAACTGTCGGTAACAAAGTTAAAGCGCTAACGTAATCTCTTGTAATTGGGTTTCTATTACCTATTACTATAGTTATAATATATGATATTACTACTATAAAAAACTTTATGAATTTAAATTCCTCGTCATCTGATTTACCAAAATCCTTTAAATCCAATAATACACCACTTAAAGAGCCTGCAATTTTAAATTCTTTTGAATTTGTAAATTCTTGACCATCAATAAAAACTTTAATTTGTGATTTTATAGAAGTACTGTTATAATCCTCACTAATAAAAAAAGGAGTTATAAAAGTCGATCCTGTTGGATTTGTAGTATTTATTGAGTCTAGAACATCCCCATTTGAATTTAATAATAAATATTCTACTCTGGTTATACTATCCCCAGTAACTTGCGTTGTAAAATTATAAGTAGTATTTTTGTATAATTGTGGGGTTTGTGGGAAATATCTTATATTAACACCGTTCAAAAAGTCAAAAGTTTGTGTTTCTTGGTTAAGTCTAACATTATAATTTGTAACTCCAGGGATTGCTTCTATAATTGCTTGGGCGTAACCTTCTTTTGAGAATACATATTCATAATTTTTTAATTCATCTAAAATTAAAAAACCCACTCCTGTACTTCCTGTTTTTGTTTGTTGGATTGTTACAGTATCATTTATTACGCTTCTACGTGCTTCTATTGTAACTCCAACTAAAAATTGTCTCGTGTTTAAATCTGTTAAAGTAAAAGTAATTATACTACTTAAATTAACAGGGGTTAAATATACATCGAAAGTAACAGAACTAAAAGGAGTTGTTGTAGTGTAAAAAAGAGCGTCACTATATGTAGATTTACTAAATCTTATTTCTATATCTCCGGTCGGTATTTCATTAAATTGTTTTGATAAATTATTAACTCCACTAAATGTAACTACATCTGTTTCATTTTTAATCTCTATATCAAAATTAGTTAATTGCGTTAAAGTTTCACCATCAAAAGCCCTTGCAAATATAGTTACTGGATTAGCATATAAAGTTATAACTCCTGTACTTTGATTAGTAAATGTAAAAGTCATATTCTCTAAATTATATCCCTCTTTTCTAAATAATAAAGTATGTTCTCCTATTCCTAAATCAAACACATTAATAGTTAAATTTTCTCCTACAGAATTAAACTCTCCTAATTGAAAATTTGATAAAGTATTATTAGTTATAGATTCTCTAACCTGGAAGGTTATTTCGGGATTTACTAATAATGTTCCATTAGATTGTGCGGTATTACCTGCTAAATCCTCGGCAGTAATTATATAATTTTGATTACCATTGTTAGTAAAAGTATAATTTAAAAAATTATTTGCTGGAGCGGTATAATTAAACACATCACTATTAGAAGAACCTACAACAAAAAAGTTTGTTTGTGATAAAGAAATCCCTTGAGGTTCTGTTGTTTGTGCCGAAATGTCCAACGATAAACCAGTATAAGAACCTGTGTTATCATATTGATAAATATAATCAGTGTTACCCACTAAATAAAAATAATCTTCGTCTTTTTCAATACCCCAAGGTTGTGCTTCTTGGCTAGTAGTTGAAAAAGAAAAACCTGTAGTGCTAAAAGTATCATCATACTCGTATACTGTATCGGTTCCATCTCCAGACATATAAAATTTATCATCGTAATAAGTTAAACCTCGCGGGGATGTGTCTTGGCTTGAAACACTATAAGAAGTACCTGTATAAGTCCCCGATTCAGTATAAACAAACACAAAATCAGGATTAGAAGACAAAACAAAAAAATGAGTTCCATTAAAAGCAATATCTTCAGCACTAGCCATCTGTGAGGATACACTAAAAGAAGTACCTGTATAAGTTCCATCTAAATTATATTTTCTAACTACTTCCGTAGCTGTTACAATATATAAATTATTGGGTGTTGAAGTAATACCTCTTAAACCACTAATTCCAGCTCCAAAAGAATCACCTGTATATGCTAAAGTTTGATTAATATTATAAGGTAAATCTATTGTTGTACCATCTTCTGAAAATGAAATGTTACAAGAATCTGCATCATTACAACTTGCAAACGAATTTACATCAAATTCATATTGGTTTATTTCCGCGGGAATATTATTTGTAATTGTTGGTGCTGTGGTATCTATACTAAAAGAAACATTGTTATATATTGTTTCTCCTGTAAAATCTGCCTTTACTGAGAGGTTTTGAGTCCCATCACTTAAAGAATTTAAATTTAATGTTGTAAAATTTATATTAGTACCAAAATTAATATAGGAAGCATCATTTAAACTATAAGAATAATTTGCGTTTGTTGTAGAATTTACAAGAATACTTAAATTAGGACTGTTAAAAGAGTCTCCATTACTAATATTTAAATTTAATTCATTAGATACTGTGGCGTAAGGATTAAAACCAGCTCCAGAGTTGTATAAATCCGATATTTGTGAAGGTGTTAAAACAGTATCATAAATTGAAAACTCATCTATTAAACCCCCATAATTACTTGTAAATTGAATACCTTCTGCTATTTGAATATCTAAGGCATTAGTACCGAGTAAATTTGTAGCGGCAGTTGTAGAACTATCTAAAACACCATTCACGTATATTGATTGTGCTCCAGTGCTTGATTCATAATTAAAAGTAACCATTGACCATACATCCGCGTTTATCACATCTGTTCTAACATTAGAATTTAAACGACTATTTGAAGGACCATTGCCCACACTCCAGGAAAAAAAGTTAGACGATGAAATCCCCGCAAGATAACCACTATTAGTACTCCCAAAACTTCCGGATTTCTTATCGACAAGGTACTGAGTACCTGATTTAT
>Ga0181379_1000411_pt1 | contig 21519 bp, 42 predicted proteins | sample 2SPOviralmetaG_FD_130115 | JGI IMG/M metagenome (GOLD analysis project Ga0181379, IMG submission 130115) | Marine viral communities from the oligotrophic San Pedro Time Series (SPOT) site, San Pedro Channel, CA, USA - 2 SPOT_SRF_2009-07-10 | ecosystem: Environmental > Aquatic > Marine > Strait... | reverse complement strand
TTCTTAGACCTAATGATAGACAATAATAAAGGCCTCAACAAGAATAAGATCCACACTACATTCGTAACCATCCTCCAACTATCAAAAGGCGGTCAATTTGTTGGATCTAATAAACTAAAACATATGACAAGTGCCATGATGGATATTAACTGGGAAGGTAGTGAGAATAGTGGTACTAGATATATGGAATTTAGTAAGAATAGATGTGGTAATGTAGGCCAGAAACTATGTTACACCATATCAGGTCAAGGCTTACACCTAGATGGTGATAGATTCCACAAAGATCTAGAATACAAAGAACTACTACAACAAGAAGTAGACCAATCCGACTTTACATGGGATGAAATATTCTCTAAGTCTACTGACACATCTGACGAGTCTGTGAAAACACCACAAGAAGTATAATTTATGCCTTTGGGCCCTCGTGGCGGCTGCAGGGCCTTGGGGGTCAATAGACTAGCCTATAGGCATGCAGGGGTGTCGCCATGGGCTGTGGGCGTCGGTAGCCTGGTGTTTAAGGATCTATGGCCAATCAGGGCTGTTCCATGTACCTCATATATCTCAATACCCGTGTGCGCGTTGATATTGGCGCCGTCTAGGCTTGGTGGGCTTACATATACTCTGATGATCCTTTATTATTCTACTCTATGGCCTTGGGGGAGTCGGAGGGGCCTGGTTGCCTTATTGTTTTGGTTTGGCCTATATGTTTACCTTGTATATTAAAGCCTGTGGAAGCCTAGTGTCTAGTTTGTTGGTATCTTGGTTAGTGGTTATCTGACTAGTATTTGTTTTATTGGTTTATGTGTTTGCTAACAGAAATTTTTTCCAATTTTTTTCCTGAGTCTATTAGTTGTTATAGTATAATATAAGGGTGTAAGGGAATATGGTGGGGGATTACTTTGAGTCTATTAGTTCTTCTAGTCTTTTACTAGTTAGATTATCTAGATGTCTTATATGTTTATCTAGGTATTATAGTAATTTGTGGTGGGTGGCGCGCTCTTTCTAATAGTCTTTAATGAATGTGAGAATGTCTTCTATAAACATTTCTTGGCCTTCTTTAGAGAGACCTTTAAGTTTCTTATTAATGGCCTTTTGAATCTTGGCTTCTTCCTTTTGTTCGAATAGTTTTAAGTGTTTCATTTTACAGTGTATTTTATTTCTTTCTGATCTAATAGTTTCTGTAGCTTAGGATTCTTTTTAAATAACACATGACTAATTAATTCAGGCGTCCATTTTATTTTATCCATCACCCACTCTTCTTCTTCACTATAGTCTTCAATTATATCATCCCAAGAAAGGTGGTCAGTTTCCCATGCTTCATCAGCATCTTCGACATCTATGCTTTCATAATAATCTGCTTCGCCTCCATAACCTGAAACATAGAAACATATTTTGGGATTGTTGTTAAAGAAGTGTGGAGTGTAGTCTATTTGAACTATACCCTGTCTTTCCATTTCATCTAAATTAAACTGTATCTGCATGTCACCATAATTGTCATTACCTCCACTATCTGAATCTGCTGAAAAGCTAAGAAACCTATCTTTTTCTGCTTTAAGCATACCCTTTTTTAAGAGACCTATAAGCCAATTAGGGTGAGTGTTTCTAAATAAGAAGCCATTTTGTCTGTCTTCATTAATAAGTTCTTCGAATAGTTTTACATGTTTCATCTCTATTTATATATCTAGCCAAATAAGAGAGCTCCATTCTGTGAACTGATTTTAAAGGCTAGAGTCCACTCATCATATTTCTCCATACAGTGGCTGTATGCAAGGGTGTCGATTTCATCTTCTCTGAGCTTACTTTCTATGTAGTTTTTAAAAGTGTCTCTATGTGACACAAATTCAGCATGTAGTTTTTTGGATTCTTCTACTCCTATTACTCCTTCACAATCTGAAAAATCTATTAGTTCGTAAAATGCAGTTCCTTTGTATTTATCGTTTGTCCAAAATTCTTCACATTCTACTCCATGAATGGCTGCACATAAATGACCTCTAAATTGGTTATAACCACCATAGCTTCCAGCTCTAAAGTGATGACCTTTTGTTTCTAGAGTTGGTTTATACCAACCTTCACTATATTGATGTCTAGCAACATGTTCAGGTCCTTTACCTATATAAATACCGTCTTCTGATTCTTTTCCTTTTTTTAAGTTGGAATAACTTGTTATATCTAGTCCCATATATATTATATGGAGAATTGTCTATTTGTTTACTATGGTCTAAACTTTTCTAATCTTCTTTTAAGCCTCTTAAATCTATATTCAAAAGTACTGTATTTCATATTCATTTTTCTTGCTGTTCTCGCCATTGATTCACCTTTCATAAGTACCTCATTAAACATCTTAGCATCTTCAGGCCCTAGAGATTCTATCATCTCTCTAATAAGCTTTCTATGTCCTTGTCGTTCTAATTTTGATTCTATACATGCATCTGGATCTGCCATTCCTATATGATCGTCAAGTCTTTCTGTATTTTTCATTTTTTTTTGCAACTTCTTTGTATTCCAATATTCCATAATGAAATTTCTCATAGAATTAGACATCCAAGTATTAAACTGTGCCTTTTCCTTATCATATAGGTGAAGCTTCTTGCTTATTTTACCAAGAAAATCTATGGCCATATCATTTATCTCTTCTGTGTCTTCATATGCACTACCATACCATTTCTTAATGTTTTTATAGAAAATAATTTGATATTTTTGAAATAAAGGGCCAAAAGACTTTGTATTTCCATTTAGATACTTTTCTACTAAAGCTTCTTCTTCGGCTTGTGTTAAATACACATATTTCATGCTTCGTCTATTGTTTCTATTTCATTAAAGTCATCGTCTAACTTTACAGTGTACATATACTCTATGTATTTCTGTGGCACATACTTGCCTGTGTGATGTTTTGACATATATTGTTTACCAAGTTTTATTGCGCGCTTTAGGTCTAGTCTACCTTCTTCTTGATGGCTAAAATAGTCTACCAATTCCATTTGCAAGTGTGTAAACTTAAAATAAAGTCTATAGTTAACATCTTTATAGAATTCTTCGAAGATCTTTAAGTGTTTCATTTATTATATATTTTATATTTATTTTGCTGAATCTATTGAAGAACGCGACCATATCTTTCTACCTTTTTCTAATAAATGGTTTTTATTAACATGAGTTGACCATGGCTTTAAAGATACCATGTGTAAAATGTCTACGTCTTTACCACCATTAGATTCTTTTCTAAAATCTTCATAATACCAATTCCAACTTGGACTTAAGTGTTTATAGAATCTATTAGGTGTTACTATTAATAATAAAGCTAAAAGAGAATCATCGTCTACCATTGGATGTCCTCCATATTTAGTTCCATTAAATACCTCTAATGATTTTTCATACATTTTTTCTAGTACCCATTTACTATTATTAAATATTAAAATTCCTGAATGTATGTCTATTATGTCTTCTTTGTTGATCAATTCAAATTCTCTGTGTAAAAATATTCTTTTTTCATGAGAAGAAAATGCTTGAACATAAAACCATGCTGATATTTTTTCAGAAAGGTCATCTCTCATTCTTGGAGCTCCTGCTAAGACAAAATCATCAGTATTTAACCAGCTAAAATCAAGAGGCTTCATATTAACAGTGTCTGCGTCAACATACATTGAAAATTTATAACCTCTTCGATTAAGTTCTGATGGAACCCAATGGTACCAATACATCTCAGTTGGATAGCCTTCAAAACGTTGATCTATTTTAAACACGTCACTTAAATCAATGTTTATAACACCTATGTTATTTTTATCTAATTCTTTTTGATAAGATTCAACATTATCTGAAGTAACTATATAGCAATTAAATATTCCATTATTGTTTTCTTTAAAGATTTGAAAACATCTTATGGCGTTTTTTACATAATTTTTATTAATTGTTGTAAATAATGCTATTTTATTAGACATAAAATTGTTGTGATTATTTTGCCAGTTTATTGTATTTTTTCCAATTCTTTTCTGCTTCTAGTGCCTCTAACTCAAATGGATGGTTTGAGTATTTATAACCATCCTTATATAGTTTCTTAAATTCTTTCTGATCTTGAATAGTATGTGTATGTTCATGTAACAAAGATCTTATAATTTGCTCAGATGTATTAGTAACTTCTGAGTAAATATAAATTATATCTTCATCTGGATCATATTGAGCATTTGGATTACCTTGTTCTAATTTTAGATCATCAACCGCAACTGCGCCTAATCTATCCCACATGTTTTCATATACCTCAACTGGCTTTGCTTCTCCTCCAAGGTCCTTAACTATCTGTGGATAAACCCTTTTAATGATTTTTTCTATCTTTGATTGAGAAAGGGCTTCATTAATAAATTCCTCATATGTTTTCATATATTATTTATCTATAAAATCAGCAACCTTTCTCCAATAGTTATATTTATTATTATCTGGACTTTGTTGCTGTATATGTTTTAATGCTACCTTTGCACAATCTGTAGTTACACTTAACGGTATCATCATACCTTCTCCACACTTATGCATTTCATTTAATATTTCTTGGGCCTTTTCTTTTGGTTCTTTCATTAACTTATTTCTCCTTTGTCTTCTACTAACTCTATCGCGTCTTCATCTTCTTTTTTCATTTGACAGGTGGCGCAACATCCATCTGCTCCATGAGTAATTTGCAATGGCTGAAACATAGCAACTAACATTGCCATAAGTAAGCCCATGAAATTTGCTATTCTTTTCATATTAATCTTGATAAAACGTTTCATTAGGTTTAATACCATTAAAAGCACCTCCTCTTGGAATGTCAGGTGGATCTACGTATGTTGGTTTAGTAGACCGAACAGACGTGTAGTTTGATTTTGATCTATGACTCTTTAACATTTGTGGTCTATTTTCTGCAACCCAATTAAAGTATCTTCTGTCTTTTTGATAAACATAATTTATTGTTTTTCCGGCGTATTTACCGGATCTCATTATGTGACTTAAATCTAACATTTTTATTTATGACGATTATAGTGTGTATATAGTCCCCATAAACAGTAGCCTAAAACTACAAATAATAATATTTCTGGCATTATTACAGTTGTTATTAAACCTGCAATAACGAGTACAATCCACATTAAGGCTATTTCTTCTTTACTTTTCATATTCTAATTTTAAAAGTTGATTTGTTTTCATATTTACCCAATCCTCATCTTTTTCTGGATTTTTAACATGTAATAATTCATGAATAATTGATTCTTCACAAAGATCTATGTCGTGATAAATAGTGCCCTCCTTTTTATCAAAGTCTCTTTCAATAGCAACAAAGTAAGTTTCACCACTATATACTATCTGTTTCGGTAAAATTCTTTCTGTTTTTATTTGCCAATCACTAATTCCAAATTTAGATTGCCACTTTTTTATTAGGAGTTCCATCAATAATTATATGAAGAAATATAGATTTGTTTAATCTTCTATACAATCATTCATACGTAAAATTAGTTGATCTCGCATAAAATCAATTTCATCTATTGCCCTTTCAGAAAGACCTGTTCTACATGATAAGGTATTGTCTAGTTTATCTAACTCTTTTTTGTTGCGACGATAGATATGCGACATTCCTTTTTTTACATTTCCGAATTTAATTGATCTAGCCATTTTACATTAGTTTTAGTATGTTTTATATAGAAAAAGGTAAAATTGTTTAATTTTTTTGATTTTTACTCTTAAATCTAGTGGCTTTACTTAGTAAACTATGCTTAGTTTTGCGACCTTTAACTCTTTTTCTCCATATAACAAAACTTTGAGGCTTAAGCTGTTTTCGCATTAGAATGCGCACGTCATTTTCTTTAAGTCCAAACTGATGTCTAATTGCTTCAAAGGGCGTTCGGTCCTCCCAGGCCATCTGAATGATCCTGTCTATGTCTTCTGGTGTCATTAGTTGTTAAATTTATTTAAAAAAGCCAGAAACCTGAATCTTTACCTTTATATGCAAGAATTTGCCAGTCTATTGTCTTATGATTAATATTATTTTTCCAACTCCAATATTGTAATATCTCCTCAGTAGATTTTTCGTTAAACCAAGAATCTTTACAGGCATTGTTATCAATAGTTAATTTAATTATCGTATTAAGCAAACTATCAAAATCGTCTAATCTTTTTTTACCAAATATAAGTAAAAAACTAGCAGTCCACATTAAGTCATGAAGTGGTTGATTAGGTATTAAAATGTCTAAATGTGCCCATGGTTCTTTTTTTTCATTTTTAAAATTTTGAATTTTCTTTAAATAAACTGCATTTGTATCTTTTAAAGTAGCTCTCTTACAATTTTTAGTTAAACTATACCTGCCTGATAGTTTAATTACATAATCATATTCCTTGAGTTTTGATTTAAATTTATCCAGAAAACATTTATATAAAATAGCTTCACAGTATGATTTATTTGCATGTTTATTTAATTCTACACATGTAGCATAATCAATACTTGAAAGTAATACTATCTCAACGTTATGATATTTACAAAATTCTAAGATTCCAGTACGTTTAAGCGTTTCCATGTCTAAACCTAAAGATCCTTCAATTAAGTAAACCTTTGCATTAGGGTGTTTTAAAAAAATAGAATTTAAAGCAGTTACAGTTTGCCTAGCTCTTTCTTCAGTTGATTGATTGCTTCTGCTATCCATGTAAGAAAACTTCACATCTGACACTTTGATTACTGATCCTACTAAAAAACAAAGACGCATCTATTTTTATTATTTAATAAATTTATTATTATTTATCTCAATTTTTAAATCGGGATATTCATAATGCATGTAACTCATCATTTTTATTAAATTGTCTGTAATTAACATGTTAGTATCTATTACTGTAACTGAAATTTCTCTATATAATTTACCTCTATATAATTCCCATTCAACTGATTCCAATTCTGCTATTACTGTACCGTCTTTTAATATGCACCATTCTTGTGTAGTAAAGTTTTCTGACTTTAATTTTTTTTCTGAATATAGTTTATTTTGAACTTTACAGCTCTTTAAGATAGATAAGGTTAGCATTATTGAAAATAATACTAATGACATATACATTAGTTTTTTCATCTGTTAAATAATTTATCTAATATTTTTAATTTAATCGTGTCAATTATTGTAAAGCTATCTGGATTCCATAATTCTCTATCATTTAGTTTATCATATACCCTATATAAAGGCCGATATAAATATAAAAAATCCCAATGATCTATTACAAATCGCTTAACTGTTGTTTTATTTGGCAATCTAAAGAAAAAGGCTAATAGAGAATAATCACGGTAATTTACACTAAAGTTAAATAGTTTAAATCCCCAAGATTCTTGATTATCATGTAAATCTATTTGTAAGAGATCAAAGCTAAGATTCCATTTATGAGTTTTCCAACTTATTTTTTCTAAAATATTATTTACTATATTCATCTATTACTTTTTTAATCTTAGCACATTTTTCATATTCTTCCTCTTCTTCAAAGTGTTCTAGTAATTGTTCTAAATTTTCTTTTTGAATATCAGTTGGATCAAAAGGATAGACTATAAAATCTTGTGTTTCACTCGCATAATTTACTTTAATATTTGCTGTATTATTAGAAGTGTAAATTGCAGTATGATCTAACAGAAATTCTTCAAATGTTTTATCGGATGTGACTAATTCATACATAACATCCATTGATGCGCACCAGTCATAGATAAAATCTTCATCTTTAAAATCAGGATATTCGTCAAATATGTCCATTATATAATTGAATTAACAAACTTTTCAACTGTTTCGCCACTTGAATTAAAATCTTCTAAAAGTTTTTTTAGACCATTTCTAGAAAATGTTAATAAATAACCGCCATTTTCATCTAATTTATAAGGGGCTTCATATGTAGTATCTTTAGTTTGCCTTAGTTCATTTAAGGTTCTCTTCTTTGTTGTTAATGTTATTTTAGATTTTTTCATATTAATTATATTAAAGTTTATTCCATTGTTTCAATCTTTTCCCACTTTCCATCTGTACTAAGTCTAAAACTACCATAATGTTTTTGTTTCCATAAAGCTGGTTCAATTATACTTAAAAAATAAATATCGTCTCTTTCATATAAGTGATATATTTCACCCATAATAGGCTCAAAATTACATTCTGCATTATAAACCAATGTAGTCCACTCATATTCGTTCATTAAATTATCGTACTCAGCCTTAATTTCGTCCATCTTTGATTTAAAGTACTTGGACGCCTTAATTGAATTTGAATTATCGTGAATTACTGGCTTAAATGAAGGTGCACTTAGTGAAGTTGGATATGCCTTTTTCTTGGCATCATATTCACCTGTTTCTTCGTTATAGACTATATGATCAGGCTTCTTCTTCTTTGACATCGTCACTTCCTTTTACCATCTCCTCAATCTCATCTAAGAATATTTTGTCTGTCCATTCATGCCCTCCTGCCAGTTTTGCCGTACATCTCCAACATGTTACTGATGTTGTATCTTTACCTACATCGACTGAAGTACCACAGTATTTACAATTTAATTTTTTTGATGCATTGTTATTTGTCATTCTTCGTCTTTTTTGAATTAATAATTGATTTGTATATAGTAATTGGAAGAGCAATTGGAAACATTACAATTGCAATTAGAATACCAATTGCACCTATAAATACATCATAAATTACATTTTTAATCTTCTTCATTTTTATGTTTATTTTTTCTACTATATTTTTTCTTGTTCTTATAGACATTAGGCCTCATTGCATCATAAATTTCCTTTATGGTCACACTGATATGTTGTAAGCCTTTTCTATCTTTCATACATATTATATAAAAAAAATAGAATTTGTTTAAACTAAAAAGGGACCCGAAGGTCCCTTATAAATTATTTAATTTAGATTAATAAATACTTATAGTCCAATTATAATTATTTACTAAGTTATTATAACCTGTTAAACCAGCACCTGATGTAGGAACATCAACTCCTGAAGGAACATCAATGGTCAAAGAAACATCATTTTGCACAGTTTGACTTCCCCATGATGCCATTACACTATCAAGTCTAGCTTGATCCCAACTAGAAGCGGAACCTCCTGCAAACAACATAGACATTCCATTTGCACTAGAAACATCCCAGTTAGATGGATCAAAGTTCGCTGGAGTGTTATCGAGCGCGGCAGTAAAGTCTTCTACATTTCCCGTATTCCAATTTGAAAGATCCCTATTAAAATAAGGCTTAGTCTGTAAAACTTTATGTAAAGTAGTTACGTTACTAATATCCCAATTTTCAATGTTACCGTTAAATTGATTGCTACCTCCAACAAAGGTATGTGATAAACTTGAGCATGCACTAACGTCCCAGTTTTCTAAACCTAGTCCAGTCCATTGTGATGGATTATTAGTAGTTCCTACTCCTCTAAAACAGTTTACAATATTGGTTAAATTTCCACTACTACCATAATTTGACATATCAACATCCGCTAAACATGTTCCCCAAAATGTTTCTGACATGTTTGATAATACTGGGAATGAACTATTATGTAGTCCTCCACCATCAAATGTAGTACATGTATGGAAAGTAGATGCTAAAGAAGTTAAAGTAGTGGGATTCCAATTTGACATGTCTATTCCTCCTAAAGCTGTAAATGAATGAAACATATATGCCATAGTATTTACTCTTTCAACGTTCCAGTTTGTAACAACAGGGTGCCACTGTGGGGCTGCAGTTGAAAAGTCACTACCTCCATATCCTGATAAAGTCAATGTGACAACTGGACTCCACATGTAAAACATATGTGACATATTAATAGTACCAGTAGTCTTAAGTGACCAATTACTTAAATCAAGAGTGCCAGTATATCCTAACCTTGTACCTGCTCTCATAAACATCTTGTGAAATGTGTTGACGCTAGAAACGTCCCAATTTGGTAAATCTTGATTAAAGCTATATGCATATGTAAACATATATGCCATGCTAGCAACTGAACTTGTATCCCAGATGCTTATGTCTTGATTAAATGAGTATGCATAATAAAACATTGCTTCAAAGCTAATCTTTCCACTCATATCCCAGCTTGTAATATTTCCATTAAAAACAAAGGCCTTATAGAACATATAGCCCATATCAGTACCATCGGTAACGTTCCAGTTATTTAAATCTTGATTAAAACTTCTTGCACCATGAAACATCCTATAAAATTTTCGGTAATTTGAAATTCCACTTCTCCTCTTAGTATCCCATGCATTATAAGTTCCAACGCCTGTAACTGTAACAGAATGTGTATCTATTGGCTGGTTAAAGTTTATGGCATCATGGAACATATCATAAAATATACTTACATATGAAGTGTCCCAATTTGTAATATCTCCATTAAAATTAGCACATTCTTCAAAAGTTGATTGAAAAGAATTAACATTTATTGTGTTCCAAGCAACGTATGTTTCATTTCCTACCGTAACTTGCTGAGTTATAAGATCTTGATTAAATAATGTACATCCTTTAAATGTTGCATAAAAGTTAACTCCAACTGATTCGTTAAGATTCCAGTAACTTATTGGTAAATTAAAAGAACTACAATTACTCAGCATAGAGTTAAAGCTAGTTACAGTACTGACGTCCCACGCTAAATTACCATCTGCTCTAACCTTAGTGTTTATGTCTCTATTAAATGCAGAACATAAATAGAACATGGATTGTAAAGTATCAGCACTGTCTGTTCTCCAATTTGTAATATCTCCATTAAAATCACTACAGCCATAAAAAGTTGATAGAAAACTAGTAACATTTTCTGTGTTCCAATTTGCTAAAGAATCATTATTAAATGCAGTGTTTCTAAATGTATCACGAAACGTAATTACATTTTCTGTGTTCCAGCTTGAAAGGTCTCCGTTAAACACAGTACAACCATTAAACGTTCCATTCATATCAGTAACATTTTCTGTGTTCCAATTTGTTAAATCATTATTATATGATGTACAACTCTCAAAAGTTTTATGAAGAGATATTTTTTCAGCTCCAAAAACTGTAGAACTGTTTAAAGTATTATTAGCATCTACTAACGAAGAACATCCTCTAAAGTTAATATATGTTAAATTACTAAAATCAGGAGAATCACTTGCTGTAATATCCATGTTTACACAATCTGCAAAATCAGTTGAACCATTTAACATATTATGTGTGAAGTCAGTTCCCCAATGTGAAATTTGCATAAGCTTACTCGTAGTATCGGTTACTGGCATATTAAGACCAGCACTCCACATTCCTGAATGTACACCATAAGTGAAGTTATATACTTCAAAGTTAGGATGTTGATTAAGATCAGGTCTTAAAACAACTAATGGAGGATATGCTACTAAGCTTGCAAGTACTTCACTTAAAGTTTTATTTACTAACTTTGTTTCTAATGTACCGTAGGTATCTACATAAAATTGACCCTTTGCAATCGTAATAGTGGTTGTGTTGCCATTAGTTACAGCATTTGTAATTTCACTAAAGTGAACTTCGCCATTTATTATCATCTGCATAGCTCCTCCTATAACGTCTCCATAACTTGCTCCTGTAACTATAGAAGCCCAATCTGTATTTGCACTATCAGTAATTACCATTGTTTGGCCTGAAGCACTAATATCAGTTACTGTAGAAAAATCTAATTCAATTCCTGGTCTATTCATACCCATAGGACCTACGTTGCTAGTGTCAGTTAATGCATCATATAATGGGAAACCGGTTCTAGTCCATTTAGTAGAGGTTCTATTAGTACTATGTGGACTAATAGTACCGCTACCTTTAACCTCTATTAAATAAGTACCTGGTGAAGAATATACATGAGAAGCACTATCGTAACTTTGTTCAGTTGTATTATTATAAACAGAGGTGTTTCCATCTCCCCAATTAATTTCAGTAAAATCTCCTCTACCTCCAATTCTATATTCTAAAGAACCATTTCCATAATTGTCATTTCCAACAGTTACTACCATTTTTAAACCTTGTAATACAATTCCCTTTGATGTATCTTCAATAGTTACAGATACAGCTGCTTCTGCATTGTCTAAAGTCAGTGTGAATACTTCTACGCCTTCAGTTGTTCCATCGGCTGCTGTTACGAAACTTGTTGTAGCAGTTCCTCCATTAACTGTAAATGTTCCAGTTAATGATCCAAGTCCATTAAAATCATCTAAATCTATATTTGTTCCTGTAATTGTATAAGGAAGAACTGTTCCATCTGCTACATTTACAGTATTTAATGTTACCGCCACAGTCTGTCCTTCTGCCACTGAATAATTATCTGCAGTTAATTGATATGTAGGTACAGGTGCACTTGATTCTTTAAGAGAAATGTGCAATGTGTATGAATCGCGATCAGTATGTCCATCAGGTAATTGAAAAGAACATGTTAGCTGATTTGTTAATTGATCATGTGTTAATGTAGATTCTATTTCTTTACCGTCGTTCATTGTTACTAATCCATAATAAAAGTCTCCTTCTCTTTGAAAAGTAACTGTTTGACCTGAAGTTAATCCATTTGTATCAATTTCAATATGTGCAATTGTTCCTGCTCCTGTAACTTCACCATCATAATCTAAATTAGCGGCTGCCAATGAGTGGACTAATACGTCTTTTTCGACTTCATTATCTCCTGGTAATAAATCCATTTGAATTCTTTTAGTTCTACGAATTACCCTTATCTCATGATCTGTTTCATCTGTTCTAAAATAAGCACCTAATGCTTCACCATGTGTAGTGCTATTTAACCATGCTACAGATATACCTGTTGCAAAATTTCCTTGATTTGTAGATAAATCTACGTCAGCAAACATTTGCCAACCTGTGTTTGAGTAAAATATCCAAAGCTCAAAGTTTTTATCTGTATTAATGAAAAAACCAGTTTCGCTGTCTAAGTCAGTGTTAGTACCTTTGACTCCTTTTGCAAAACCTTGTGAGGTAGAAGATGAAGGCACGGTATTTCCAATATTTTCTTGATTTTCGGTAGTAGTAAAAAGATTTATTCCACTAGCTAGGTGTACTATTCTTGCCATTTTATTATTTTTTATTTTTTATTTGTTTTTATTTTAAAATTAATTTATATATTAGAGTTAATATGAAAAATGATGGCTATTTCCTAATACAAGTCTTGCTCTTTTTCTAGTGTGTTTATCACTATAACTTTTATGAGGCTGAGTAAAATTAAATGTTTTAGTAATTCTATTTGCCTTTGGGTTTTTCATATTAAGAGTTGCAACCCTTTTGTAAGGTGAACATCCTATTAAAATAATAAAAATAAAAATAATTAATCTCATTTTAACTTTGGTCTCCAATTTTTACGTTTCTTATATATTTTTCTGAAAGCTGCCTTTTCATAATCGTACATTTCTGCCCATGTTTGTGGAAAAAATCTAAAATAGATAGCCGTTAACAAAACAAAGACCCAACCTGAAAGAAAGGGTATTGGATAATAAGATAGTTCTAATCCTAAAAATATTCCACTTAATATAAAAAGACTGAACATTATATAAAACATTAAATGTTGATTGAATATAGACTCTGAACGATCATGTGAAATAGGTCTATAAAAATTAAATAATCTTCTTCTAATTTTCATAGCTTTTTTACCATATGGCTTTAATAAACCTTTTACTAACTGTTTTTCTTTTATTTCTAGTTTCATTTTAATTATATATTTTTATAGGCAACTAAAATATCTATCTCCCCTATCACAAAGAAAGGTGACTACAGTGCCTTCTATTTTATATTGTTTTATCAATCTTTCTGCTGCAAGAATATTTGAACCTGCACTAATACCTACGAATATTCCATGTTCTAATGCTAGTTTTTTACTTCTTGCCCTTGCTTCTTCGGTTGAAATTGTAATTATTTCATCAACCATTTCTAAGTCTACTAAAAACTTACTACCATCTCCAATGCCTTGAATACCATGCAATCCTGGTTCACCTCCACTCATTACTGGAGATTCACTGGGTTCAACTGCTATTGTTTTTATATCTCTAAACAAAGTCTTTAACCTTTTACGACAGCCCATAAGAGTACCTCCTGTTCCTGTTCCTGTAACAAATGCGTCTATGTTTCCAAATTCTCTACCTTCATCGTACCACCATTTAAGTATTTCGTGACCTGTTGTATGATAATGAGCTTCGATATTTAATTTATTATGGAATTGATTACAATTAAACCATTTATTAGCAATACATAGATCATCTCTTAATTGAATAGCATGTTCAAAATCACCAGCATCTACTTCAATTAACTCTGCTCCATAAAATTCTAATGTCTTTTTTCTTTCGATTGACATATTACTTGGCATTACAATAACACAATGATAACCCATTTCAGCAGCTAGCCATGCAAAACTAACTCCCATATTTCCAGAAGTTGCTTCGCAAATAGTATCTCCTTTTTTCAAGAGTCCATGCTTCTTGGCTGTATTTAAAATATTAAAAGCAGGTCTATCTTTAATAGAGCCTGTTGGATTAAAAAGTTCAGCTTTAGCCCAAAGGTTTTTACTGATTTGAATCATTGGTGTGTTTCCTATAAATTTACTTAACATTTAATAAATATATTTTTTAGCGGAGAAGGAGGGATTCGAACCCCCGGTACATTGCTGTACGCTGGTTTTCAAGATCAGTCCATTCGACCGCTCTGGCACTTCTCCATTTTTTTTTTGCGGTCTGGACGAGACTCGAACTCGCGACCCCTTGCGTGACAGGCAAGTATTCTAACCAACTGAACTACCAGACCAAAAAAAAGGGCCTAAGCCCTTTAGAGCGAAAGAAGAGATTCGAACTCTCGACCCTCAATTTGGTAAACTGATGCTCTACCAGCTGAGCTACTTTCGCTTATTAAAAAAGTTACCAGACAGGGATTCGAACCCCGACTGCCTGGACCAAAACCAGGGGTACTACCGTTATACTATCTGGTAATAACTTTCTAACTTATATATCTCTTAAAAAAAGAACTCGTACTCCGTAGGGGAATCGAACCCCTGTTTTATGGATGAAAACCATATGTCCTAACCCCTAGACGAACGGAGCAAATGTTTAATCTTCTAACCAACCTTCATTTAGTGCATCTACTATTTTATCTCCGTCTTCTCCATGACTACCTTCTTCTAAATCAGCCCAATCTCCAGTCTCTAAATCTAAAATTAAATATAAACACTCTTTAGAAGTTTCTGAAACTCTTACAAGATATTCATTTTCACCTATCTTAAGGTCGTACTCTTTAGTACTTGCCCACCAAACTTCTTTTGATTCTAAAACTTTTATTTCTTCTTGATTTTCCATGCGATTATTATATAATATTATCACCTATTGTTTATATTTGTTAATTAATAAAGTTCTCATTTTATTAATTTTTTTAGCATTTTCACTAGCAAGTGTCGATGAAATGCCATCATCTTCATGCCCTAACATATCATTTTTACTTCCATCTATAAATGGTAAATAAATTAATACTTTAATCCCAGCTTGTTTTGCGCTTAAGCAAAACATAATATCTTCTCCAGTCTTATCAGTTAAAATAGGTTCTTTAAATAAATGAACTAAATGTTTTTTATGAAAAACCATGCCTCCGCATAAATAGTCAGCATCTAATAGGTTTTTTTGTTCATCTATTAATATTTTTCTAATATCCTTTTTAAGTAAAATATTAGGTGAAATAAAAGACCCTAACATATCTCTATATGTTCCGTTTTCATCTTTCTTTAATTCCCATCCATATTGACTAACTATACAATTCTTTTCTTTAGCAATTTTTACCATTTTTTTACAAAAATCCTCAGATGGAAGTCTATCATCGTCTAACATTACTACATAGTCTGTTGGGATATTTATTGCAAGCTGATACCTACCAATATATTTAAAATCATGATTTGATAAAGTATATTTCCAGTTTTTAAGATTATTTTTTCTAACAAAATCAGTATATTCTTTAAACAATAAAGAGTTTTTAACTCCTAAAAAACATGCCATAACCAACATAGGTTGATGTGACTGCTTTAATACCAGTTCTAATTGTTTTTTCATTAGTTCTGGTGTCTTATTAAAATAGTTAAGAAATAAAGTGTAATTTTCCATTTTTATATATATCTTTAATACATTTCTTAGTATATTTTTTAGCCAGCTCTACTGCCTCTAATTCAATTGGATTAGCTGACTTATAAAACTTATATGTTTCTTCTTTTTCTATAATTTCGTTATTGTCTTGTAAGAAATGAATCCATTCATGAATAGTTGTATCAATAATATCTTCTACCTTTTCATGGATTAATGGATAGACTATAATTTCATTATCGGTATAATCATATTCTCCATAACATCTCTTTTGTCTTTTCCAATCTACCCAAACTTTTGGTAATTTTTCATTAGAAGGTAAGTTATGCATGCACCAATTGGCAACATTAAAGACTAAGCTCTCAATATCTTTTTTTCTTTTCCATTTTAAAGAAGTATCTTTATGCCACTCTTTCTGCATCTAACTTAAATTTAGGATGGTACCATATCAACAGGTATAGAGCAGTTTTTTACTTGATTCTGCCCTTGCTCGCATTCGTTCCAAACTTTCAGCAATGCCTGTTGTACGCTTATGCTATTTGGATAAGCTGTTTCCGCTTGTATCTCTTTTATTCTATCAGTTGTCATATAATTAATTTTAGTGTTTCAAATCCGTAAAAAACCGACTCCATACCCAGAGCGTTACCCTTAATACTATTGTATTAGAGTTATTTCAAAGTTTTTAGGTAGTGGTGTGTAGTCTTTTTCATCTTTAGTAAACCAACCTTGTTTATTTCCGTTCAAGTATTGTACGTATGGCTTTTTATCTTCATCGCTATTTTCTTAAACCATAGAAACAATCATTATATCATCTACATCATAAGTTGCAGTTGATTTTATCGGTTCGCCAAAGTTCATTATCGCCAAATAGGGATATTGTTTTTCTTGTGGTTTCTGTAATACTTTCATTTTATTATCGTTTTTAATTAATATTTGTTTTTAATAATCCGTACTAAGGGTAACAACGTGTATAGCACATTAAAACGATGCCATACACTAGCTCGTTAGCCACCATTAAGAAATCTCTCAATGTCTTTTCTTCTTTTCCACCTTAATGAAGTATCTCTATGCCACTCTTTCTGCATCTAACTTAAATTTAGGATGATACCATATCATTCTACCATTTTTGTCTTTTTCTTTAGCCATTTCGGGATTGCCATAACATTTCATAAAAGGGCCAATATCGACTTTTGCACCAAATGGATTTTCCCAATCTTTTATGGCTCCACCTCCTCTTTGATATGCCTCTAATGGAATTTTATTACAAAGTTCTGTTATATCATTAAAATATAAACTTAATGCCATTCTTGCAGGCATGAATGGATTTAGGTCTGATATTCTATAAATAATTTCTGCTCTTAAATAATTACCAATGCCGTTAAAATATTCTTGGTTCATTAAAACTTCACAAATTGGTTTGTCAAAGGCCCTTTTACCTAAATTATCTCTAAGATTATCACAAAATTGACCAAACTCAGTAGTTGGATCTGGGCCTCTATTTTCTGACCAATATCTGTTTGGCCACCATTTACCAAATCTCCTTACATCTACAAATGACAGGGACGTGCCATCATGGGCTTCAAATATCAAATGACTGTGTTTATGTTCTTTTCCTGTTTCAGTTAATCTGAAGTGACCAGACATACCCATAGACATTCTGATAGGGTACTGATTCATATACAAAATTAGTTCTTTACCTCGACTCTGTGCAGTTATAGCATAATCTTCTCTTGGCATTATATATTGATCCCATTTATGAACTGGATTCTTTTTAGGAGTTTTAAATGATTTTCCTTTTGCGGCTTCGTTAATGTAGTCTGCTGTGAGTCTAAGTTCGGCTAATTCTGGCATATATTTTTTGTTTAAAATTATATCACCAAGTAAAGAAATGTTTCAACCATGCGAAGAGTCCATTAAGCTGTAAAACTGCAAGATTCCATTGTTTCTTTTGTGCAGTTTGAACTAATACACATGCAAAACCAATAATATAAAATACAGGTTCTACAGTCCATTGTGCTGCAATTAAAAAACCAGCTCCCATGTAACCTATTCGGGTAGACATCTTTTCTACAGCAGACAATTTCTTATTGGCTACCATCATCTTTAATATCTTTCTTTTCATTTTTAACTTCTCGTGAAAGAGCAAATTTATAAAGGTGCAATTCCTCAGGAGGAATGTCTCTAATATATTTTATCTTCTTCTTTATTTTTTAGTGGTAAATGGTGTCTTGAATAATAATCTTGTGGTTCGGCTTCTTTTTCTTCTTTACTAAACGTTTTAAATAAAACAAAAGTAATAGTTACAAAAAATCCAACTATAAAAATAACACTATCCATTATTCCAGTAGTATCTATGTCTATTAAGTCAATAATTAATTTCATTTTAAAATTGTTTTTTCTTTTTTTCTTTTACTGGTGGAAATCTGCCCCAGTTTCCATGACCGTCGTAGTCTATTTCGTCTTTTATACTAAAGCTATTTTCATTTCTTTCCTCTTCACGTTTATTAAAGATCCAAAAGAAAACATAAGTTGTTGTAATTGAAAAGCCAACTACGAATATAACAAAGGCTATCATTTTTCTAATTCCTTTATTATTTTTTCGACCTTTTTTATTTTTTCAGACTTGCCATTCTCTTTCTCTTGTATCTTATGCTGTGTGTTAATCATTCTCACTAAGAAAAACATGTAAGTCACAAATATAACAAAGCCTACTCCGAATATTGCAAAATCCATATCTTATTTTTTTGTCGTATTAAAAAAATTAGCGAGGCCTAAGATTGATGGTACCCAAATACCAACAAACATTCCTTCGTCTTTCATGCCGCCAAACCATAGGCTAACTGAAAACAAGAAGCTTAAAAAAGCTAATAGGATTGGGTAATACTTTTGTAAAAATTCCATAATTTTAATTTTAATTGTTTATAATTATATGAGATATTTTAAAAATGTTTAAATTTTAAAAAATATCTTTAAACATGTCTCTTTGTACTTTACTTAAATACTTCTTTCTTGTTTTAAGAGATGCAAAGGGCACAGACCAGAATTGTCTAGTTCTTGTAAATAATGAAGGCTTCCAGCCAAATACAAATGTATAAACTCCCATAACTAATCTAAGTTTAACTGAGTTAAGATACAATGTTAAAACAGGAAGAGCAGGTGCGCCATGTGTAATATATGTTCTTACCTTTTTATCTTTTAACCTTGGTATTGGAACACCATACTTTTTTGTAATAGACTTAAAATCATATGCAAACCCTGGTGTAAATACCTCATCAAAGAAAACTTCAAGTCTTGGCGTACATCTAAACCACCATACTGGTGAAATAATGTAAATATGAGTTGACCAAGTTATCCAATCTTTATATTTCTGCATTAGTTTTTTTCTTGGTCTAACATAACTTTCATTATATAGATCAGCAACTTTTATTTCTGCATAAGGTTCAAGATTCCTTACTATTTCTTTATAAATACCATTGTAACAAAATGAATTTTTGTCAGGGTGAGATATAATTATTAATGCCTTCATTATTTCTTAAATGTAAAATTAGTTAATTTCTTAATAGACTCTCTAAATCTTTTCATTTCTAAGTCAACTCTTTTATTTACTTCATCTTCAATAAAGTCATCAAACTCTCTATTTAATTTATTAGAATCTAATTCTTCTTTTCTCATTAAATACAATTCTGTAGCTCGGCTTTTTCTAAAGGCTTGACTCATTACTTTTAATGCACTGTATAAAATTCCAATTGCAATTAAAAGAATACCGATAATAATTCCAATTAAAATCTTTTCAAAAAGATTTAAACCAGTTTGTTGAATTACAACCGGAGCACCTGCAACAGGTGCAGGTTTATTGGCTTCTGCCTCTGCTTTTTTATCATTGTATTGTGCAAGATAGGCTGTAAGATCTACAAGTGCATCATCTCCTAAATGTTCGTAGGCTGGCATGGCCATTCCATTATATTCTTTAAAAATTTGATTAGCATGTTTGTCACCTGAAGCTCTTAATTTATTATTGTTTTTAATCCAAGATTTTGTCCAATCTTCACCTTGATTCTTTACAACATTCTTTAATGCTGGACCAACTACTTTCTTTTCCATATTGTGACATGCTGCACAATTGTTTTTAAATAGTTGTTTACCTTTATCATAGTCTTGAGCCACGATAGAAGTCGATAATAATAATAAAAATAATAGCTTTTTCATTTTCATGTTTTTAATTAGATTAATAATATTTATCCTATTAAATATCCTAATATTGTTTAAAGTTGAGATACTTTGTTTAAACAATATTGGGATATTTAATGTTTTAATTGAACAGTAATTATACGGTTAGGTCTTTTAGTTAGCAATAGCTAAACTTAAAACAAGAGGAGCGTCTTCTCTGCAAATATTAATTTTAAAATGACTATTGAATTCTCTAATAATTATATTTTTGCCATGATAAGCTTTATAATTTTTATGAACATATTCTACCACCTTGTCGTATTTTTCTGGGTTTTCTTTTCTAGTTAATTCCATTTTAATTTATTTTATTCTTTTATTATTATATTTAAAAAAGTTTATTTTTCTTTTTTAAGAATTATCCTTTATTTTCTTAGCTCCAAATAACATTGCAATAAGTGTAAATGTAAAAATACCTCCATCGACTGGAACACAAGGCGGTGGCCAACATGGTGGGCCTGGTGGAGGAGACGGTGGACCTCCTGGTTCTGGTCCATGAGGACCTAAAGGCGCCATTACATTTATTGATACTAATAAAAATAAAATCGTTAATATTCTTTTCATAGATAAATTTTACTGTTTTTCCAATGACGAAACTGTTTTTCTATTTCATCATCAATTTTTGTTTCTATAGTATTTATCACTTTCTTTTGTTTAGGCCTTAGTTCATTCATAACTCTCTTAAGTTTTTGATATTGTAAGCCTGATATTTCAAAATCTTTCTTTGCCTTTTCAAGAATCTTGTCTACTTGATCCCAATCTTCTAGTTCAACCCATAACATGCATTTTTCACCTATTTTATTATAACTTGCTTCACTACCTATTTGAGTTAATGAACAACCTTTATCTATCTTTGTCTTGTATTTAGGCTGTGAGCCGCTTCTCATACCTCGTAAGGTACCGAAGCCTGTTCGTTGTGATAGTTTATTAATCTTAGCTGCATCCTCTTGAGGCATGATTTGAATAGTATTGCCTGTTTTATGATAGACAATATCTACGCAGCCATAACGTTCTACATCTGAACAATCAACGCAAACTTTATAGCCAAGATCTACTCTACCTTGTGGTATTTCTTTTTTACAACTCTTACAATTCATATTAAAATTTAATTACTATGCCTATTGTAACCATTCCTAAACCAACTCCTTGTAAAAATTGGTTAGGGCCTATACCAATTCCAGGACCTTCAAATTTATGAGAGCTATTCATTTCTCTTTGATGTAAAATAAGGCCAGTTGTAAACATTCCTATACCCGCACCAAC
>Ga0181379_1000408_pt1 | contig 21597 bp, 3 predicted proteins | sample 2SPOviralmetaG_FD_130115 | JGI IMG/M metagenome (GOLD analysis project Ga0181379, IMG submission 130115) | Marine viral communities from the oligotrophic San Pedro Time Series (SPOT) site, San Pedro Channel, CA, USA - 2 SPOT_SRF_2009-07-10 | ecosystem: Environmental > Aquatic > Marine > Strait... | reverse complement strand
TGCCATGGGGGCTTCTTCTCGCACAGATTTTAGCGTTAGGAGGTGCAGGTTTGAGTGCAGCCTTGCTTCTTTTGGGTGGCAGCGACGGTGGCCTCGCTTACGCCTCTTACATCTCAACCGGAGTGTTCCTCATCGTTTTGGTGACGCCGGTGTTCACCTGGGAGCTTCCAGTCTTCATGGCTCAAGGGCAACGCACGAAAGGAGTTCGCCATGCACCACGAAACACATTGGGTTCAGTTGGATTGCTTTTCCTTCTCTGGACCCTTGCCTTGGCTCCGGTTGACCCGATACGGCAAACCATGGTTCCCAATGAACTGGCCTTCATCGTTCTGGGACTCTTCCAAGTGCTTTCGGGAGTCATGGTGCTGACCAGCCTCGCTCCGCTCGCTGTTCAAACGCTCTCAAAACGCCTGACTCATCGGCGTACGGGTCCGGCTGCCTCAGTCGCCCTCGCTCATCCATTGGCCCATCCCGTACGCACGGCAGTGGTGATCGGGATGTTCTCCATCACCATGTTCTCAGTGGTCGTCCTAGCGGGGTACACTGAGCAATTCGACGCATATTCTGCTGATTTCGTTGAAGAAGCCGAAGGTGAATTCGAGTTGTTATTGACCTCAACACGGTCCCGTCCCATCACGCTTGGAGAAGACGCCTCCTCGTGGGGCCTCAACAGCACCTCACTGGAGAACATCGACGCTGTAGGTGCTGTGCATCGAGCCCCGGTCCATCTTGAGGACGATGAGGGGGAACGGATGCCCTACATTCTTCGGGGCGTGGGGGATGGATTTGCCCTTCATGGAGGCTTGCCGCTTCACGTTTGGGACGATTCACTTGGAGCCACCTCTGACGAGGCTTGGATGTCGATTTTATTGTTCGACGATGTGGTGTTTCTCGACGCTTCGTTTGGTCTTGAATCTGCTACCGACGGGGCCACCATTGTGCCCTTACAATTTTCAATTGGAGATTCGATTTCTGTAATTGATTTTTCCAACCCCCAAAACACCAAATCTGTTCGGGTTGGGGGGTTCCTCAAGCAGTCGTCTTACCTGTTCTCTCCAGGAGTCTGGATGGCTTCTGAACCAGTTGCCGACCAGTTTGGAGGGGAAGTCACCCGTATGTATGTGAGCGTCGCCGACTCGAGCCAAGCGACGACCGCCGAATACCTTGATCTGGATGTGCTTGAACAGGGGAAGGGTATTGATGAGCGTCGAGCGGCAGCAGAACTTGAATCCGTTCTCTCAAAAGATCTCGCTCCGCTCAACATCAACGTTCAGACCGTCGCAGATGAAGTGACCATCATCCAATCTTTGGTCTTGGCCATCCTCTCCCTTTTCGAGGGGTATCTTGCCTTGGGCCTCCTCGTAGGTGTGGCTGGTATCGGGGTGGTGACGGTCCGAAATGTCAGTGAACGTCGTCGAACCGTGGGGATGCTACGCGCCATCGGATTTCGTCAACGAGACGTGTTGAGGATGTTTTCTATCGAGGTTTCTTGGGTGTCTGTTCTTGGTATGCTAAACGGACTTCTGGTGGGGTATGGATTTCACTTGCTCTTGTACAATGCGTTGTGGAAGGATGAAGGCGTTCCTTTCTCGTTCCCATGGGGCTCAACCTTAGGGTTATTTTTCATTGGATGGGCCGTTGTGGCTATGGCGACCTATGTGCCAGTTCGTCAAGCATCTTCCATCCCACCGTCGGCGGCTTTGCGGTCGCGCTGACCGAACGAAATTTTTCAACGGTTTTTTTTCACAAACATCGTGCACCATTGACAGTCCTGAATCGGGCAGGGAAGTCCCTAAAACCACATAAATCAGCCCTTAAAGCCCTGTTTCGCCCATGAATCATCGTTCCCATAGTATAAATACAACGCATGCGGTGGAAGGGACACCGAACCCTCGGGGGTATTGATATGAAGAATATGACACCTGTAATCCTCGGGTTGTTGATGCTGACGAGTTTCTTCGCCGGCGTTGACTTCCACGAGTTAGAAGAAGAAGTGGTGATTGAGGAAACGGGAGCCCGTGCTGGCGCTGACCCGACCGTGATTGCCATCACAACGCCAAAAGAAACGACCTGTGGAGAAACAGGCTGCCGTAACGCCATCCAAGTTGGAGAGGCCACGACATTCTCAGCATTCATTCAGAATGCTGGGGATTCGGATGCGGAAGAACTCTCCTACAGCGTAACCGTCTACATGACTGATTCCAGTCGAGCAGTCGGCGGAATTGCCAAGGACGCATCAGGAAACGATCTCGTGTGGGAAAACCTCGAGGTCATGTGTGATGACGGAACGATTTGCGACTTCGATTCCACAACCGATCCACTTGTGCCAGGCGGCTACCTCGGTGGCGGCAAATTGCTCCTACAGCGAGCAGGCAGCCCCATCACGTGGAGCCCAACAGTCGGCGAGTACATGATCGAAGTCAAGGTTGCAAGCCCAACCGATGCTGACTTCGCCAACAACGCTGAGCTCGTTTACGTGGTCGTTGAAGACTGGTACGACATTGAAGTCGACCTCGCTTGGACTACTGGCGACAACGAAGATGTGCTGGACGCATCGTCTGTTTCCGCAGGTGAGTTCACACTGAGCGTTACAGCCAATGGCTCGCAATACTTTGCTCCTCGCGATGTGGCTATTCTCCTCACCGTTTCAGGTGATGTGAGCACCGCAACTGCTGGAGGCGAAGACCTCACTGCAAACGGTGGCATCACCACCATCATCGCAGGCGTGGACGCCACAGTCCGCACTTTCGAGCACGTTGAGGATGTGAACAACACCACCAGCGCTACACGGGCCGTTCTTGACTACCAAACCACTTGGGAACTCAATGGAGAACTTGTGCCAACTGGAGCCAGCAATGCTCGCTTCGAGATGTCTGCAGAAATCCTCGACTACACCGTTTTCGGTCAATACACTGACTGTGAAGAGGTCGTCGGCGGCGGGCAAGACGATGAAGGAAACGAAACCACTCTTCGCCATTTCTGTGAAGTTTCAGCATCTGGTGATGATCGTCCGAAGACCGATTTCGATGAAATCACTGGTACCACTGACGGCTATGACGACATCCGCATTTCCCGAATGGGTGTCTATCAAGGATACGACTCCTCCTGCGCTGACGGAACCGTCACTGGAGCTCCCAGCACCTTCACTCAAGAAGGAACTGGTGCAGACCTCAATGTCGGCTGCTCGTTGGTTTACGTTGATGTTGAACACCGAGGAAGCAAGATGGACAAGGGATACGGCTGGAACGTTTCCTACTCCATCACCCACGATGTGTTGGGTCTCGTTGACTCCGGTACTGTCAACGAGTGTCTTTCTGGAACCGACATGCCATACTCTCACCAACCACTTGGCGGCCTAGGTGCCCTTGTTGGTTCCGCCTGTGTTGGCGTGAGTTTGGAACCTGGTGAGTACACCTTTGATTTCACCCTCAACATGAACACCAAGGGATCGGACGAAAACGACTCGATTCCATGGGACGCAGCAGCCACTGGCGACGCTCGTCTAAGCAACAACGAGGCCACCATGGTTTCTGATGTGCTCAACAACCTCCCATTGATCACCTCCTTCGAGTTGGTCACTGAGGGCGATGTCGTTGTGGGGCAAGAATCCCCATTGCAGTTCTCGGTCACCGCCTTTGACGTTGACGACCCGTCTGGCAACACCCTCTCCTTTGCCTACAACTACCAAGGTGGAGCCATCGGTGGCTGCGCTGGTACGCAAGCAGAAGGCGCCACGGTTTGTACAACTCCGGTTCTTGGTGAGTTCATCGGAAACCTTGTTGTCACTGTGGTTGTCACGGACGACCACTCTGGCCAAGTGTCAGAAGAGATGGACCTCATTGTCTGGAACAACGCTGTTGCTTCGGCAACCAGCGATGCTGGAATCACCATTCAATACCCACTCCAGTATCTCGGAATCACAGAGTTCAGCATCACCAACTTTGCGGACGCCGATGCAAGTTCTTACGATGCTGTGCAGTTGGAAGGCTTCACAGGCACCTACGGTGCTGTGGCAGCCTTGGACTACGAGCCGAGCACCACCTTCACGGCCAACGATGTATTGAGCCAATCCGTCAGCGTTCTTGTCGACAAGGGCCTCGAAGCCACCTCGTTGTGGTACATCGACAGCTCGGGCAAGTGGGTTCTGTTTGCGGACCAATCAACGGACGTTGACGCGAGCACTGAGATGTTCACCTACAACATCCCTGCCAACAGCCCAGTTGTGCCTGCTGGTAAGATGATTTTGATGGGTGGCGAACTCGCTCAAGCAACCATCCCTGGCGCATCGGTCAGCGGCTTCAACGCTGCTGCACAAGCACGTGGGGCCATCGCCTTGAACTGGGACATCACCGGATCAATCCTCGCTTCAGACAACATCGTTGTCACCATCTGTGAAGGCGCTGGAGATTGTGAATCCCCATTCACTCAGAATGTGGCCGATGAAGACCGCAGTTTCACCTACAGCGGTTCCTCGACAACGCATGGTGTGACCTACAACATCACCGTTGCAGTCTGCAACGAACAAGGTTGCTCCAATCCTGGAATTGGTGAAGTGGTCGCTGACAAGCAAGTCGACGGCGATTACACCATTGCGTTGGAGATCGGTGTTGCATCTGACGGTGCGAGCTGGGACCTCTCGTGGACGGTCACCGGAGACACCAGCGATGTCATGATGTGGCACGTTTGCTGGATGTCTGAAGACTTCACTGCTGCCAACATGCCAATGCCATGTCCTGACAGCACTCCACTGGACACAACGACGTTGAACATCGCCATGCCTGATAGCATACGCAACGGCCTTTCCTACTACTTTACCGTGGTTGGCATGGACGACAAGGGCAACATGGATGCTTCTGATTGGTTGAACGAAGCGCAAGACACGCGCACCGCCGACACAAGCAACACCAACGACGGCAACGGCACCATTGGTGATACCGGTGATGATGCAAGTTCCGAGGTTCCTGTTTGGACCTGGGGCCTCATCGGCGGTGTGGTCATTGTGGCCTTTGTCGCTGGCGCTTTCATCCTGTCTCGTGGAGACGGTGAAGACGGCGAAGGCAAAGACTGGGATTACTGATTCCAACTGATGCCCAAGCATTCCACCCTTCGGGGTGTACAACGCTGGAAGGGCCGCCAAGGCGGCCCTTCTGGCCTTTTCTTTTTTCAACAATCCATCGATCATTATCTCTCCAAACGCGTCGATCTGTTTCACCGCCAAGAGGGAGAGAACATACTCGACGGATTGAACCGTTCTGACGTTCTCATCAAAAGGGCGTGCGGCAAAGCATCCACCTTTTTTTTAAAAGAGGCCCCTCCCTTTTGGGCGTCTCATACAAATACTCCTTTTTCAGAAAAGGGGTCAAAAAGAGCAAAATAATAGCCTTTAATTGACCCAAGAGGGTATGATATTTTTTTCAGTTTTTTTATGAATAGGGGCCAAATATTGGAATCGAACGGCTTTCATTTTTGAGAGGGACAATCCTTCGCATCGTTGTAAAATCAAATATTATGCACCCGAAGTAATATAAATGGTGTAAGTAGTGGGATGCGTTGCATACAGTCCGTATAGGGTGAATGACATATGTTGGGAAACAAGAAAAACCAGAAGAAAACCGTCTTCGGCGGTATCGGGATTGCACTGCTGTTGTGCGCGTTGATGGTGCTCATGCCAATGAGCGGCTACGTCGACAACGCTGACAGTGGTGCTGAAGCTGAACTTGTAGAAGCAAGCACAGCAGGAGCGGAGGATTACTTCCAGCTCCCCGAAAAGATCGGCGAAGCAGACTACGAATACGACCCATCGCTTGAGCTTCAAGGGATGCGAGACCAGAACACCAAGGCCTTCCTCAATGAGGATGGCACCATCACGCAAGTGGTTGCCAGCGAGCCTGTGCACTACATGAGCGAAGATGGAACGTGGGAAAACATTGACCTGAATCTACAGGCTTACCCAGAGGGCTGGGGCGTCACGAAGAACACCTTCACGGCGTACTTTGCTCCTCAAGTGGCCGGTGGAATCTCAGTCCAGGCCAACCAGTTCGTTGACCCAGTGATTTCAGGAATCAACCCCATGCTGGTGACCCTTGATGAATCGGGTTCCGCTCCGGAGCCGTTCATCACAGCCCCAAGCCCGAACGGCATCGATGTTGGCGGAAACGTCATTCGATACCCTCTGGCTGAAGGATTTGACCTTGACTACTCCGTTGAAACACACGAAGTCAAGCAGAACCTCATCATTCGTGAGGCTCCAGTCGTACCAGTCAACGCAAAGTGGTTCGGTCTGAGCGAAGGCCTACGAATGCCCGCAGGCTACGCCCTGTATTCCGGCGATACCATGCTCGGAGAGGAACTCTTCCAAACGCAAGAAGAGTTGACCATTCGAAACATCGAAACCGGAGAACTCCTCGTTGAGATTCCAGCACCCGTCATCGTCGAAGCCGGCGCAGATGAGCCCTACACGGGGACCTTCTTCGTTCAAGTCTTCGGACCAACGGTCGTGTTGATCACTGTGGTCGACACGGATTGGCTCCTCGACGAAGACCGACAGTACCCATTGGCCCTTGACCCAAGCATCCGTGTCAACTCGGCTAACGGTGGCTACTGTTACATCTATTACGCTTACTGCTACACCAGTACTTACCGGTACCACTACCGCTACTACGGTACGTACTACTACGTTCCATGGCACAAGTACACCTTCACCTCGTCCAACGCATTGCCCACTGGGGCCTCCGTTGACAAAATCGAGTTCAAGAAGTACATGAACTACGCCAATGGCGCTTCCCGCACCTTCCAAGTGAAGGTCCTGGAAGCCTGTGGTACAGCGCCTCGCTACTCCTACAGCTTCGGCTCCAGCTCATGTTCTGGTTCCACTCTCAGCGCAAGCTACATGACTCGAGACTATGGTGGAACTGCTGCACGAAGCCTCAAGTCTTCGATTGGCAATTCTCCATCTGCCGCAACCGTCAGCAGCTCCGGTACGGGATGGAAAACTGTGAACCTATGTAACTCTGCTACTGCTTGTGCTGCCACCTCCGGCGGCGTGAGCATCATCACCAATGCATTAGCCAACACTGGTACGGTTGGTGTCGGTGAGCACTACACGGGAGGAAGTGCATACTTCTACACCTACGGAATTGCCTCAGGTAGCCGAAACTCTCACCTTTTGATCACCTATTCGGGTGGTACCGATGCGGATGCCCCAACCTCCGACTTCGTACCATACACCGGCATTGATTCATACATTGAAGGCGAGCGAACACTTTTCATCAAGCTAACCGACATGTCCGGCATTGACACCACATCCAGTGGTGCACCATCGCTGTACTACTCGACCGATGGTGGCTCCTCTTGGAGCAGCACTTCATACGGATTGGGATCCAACAGCCAATTTGATGCTGGTGAACTCGTTTCTATTGGAACATGCGCAAGCTCTGCCACCGATTGCAAATTCAAGGCACGAGTTGACTCCTTGGCCTACGGCGATGATTTCCAGTACTACTGGAAGTACCAAGACCTCAACCAAGGCAGCAACGGCGCAAACGTCGGATACGAACCTGCTCTAACCGGTACGCAAACGACACCAACGCCCTACCAAGTTGATATCGTTGATCCGGCCAACGCGCCAACATCCCACAAGAAGATGACCGTGTTAACCACCGACGTCCACGCAGGCAGCTACTTCAACCCGTCCGGCTACTTTGACCGCCAGATGACCTACTACAGCCACTCCGATGAGTACTTCTTTGAGTTTGACACCTCAGGCTGTGGGACAGGTTCCTCTTCGTGTTTCTACACAAGCACCAGTACCTTCTACGGAAACTGGATCGCTCGAGGAAACGTCAACCCTGCCACAGGATACTACGGAATGAACTCTGGTTCGAACAAGTTCAACCAGAACCTCTGGAACAACAACGGCGATGGATACCTCCAAGTCGCGGCTAAGGATGGCCCAGGAATGAACATCATCATGGTTTACAACACCGCAATGAATGAGTGGGCAACGGTTGGTGTCGACACCACCACCGGAATTGACTCGGCATTGACCGGCGGGTCCGCTGCATCTGCATCGTTGTCTTATGGATACACACAGGCGTACAAGTTCGCCATTCCAGGAGACATCACCGGAGACTTTGGAACGTTCAAGTTCAACTCGACGGGCAGCAGCACGACCGCCAACCGAATGTGTGTCACCACCAACGGCTGGTATTACTTCTACCGTGCGACCTCCTACGACCGTTGTACGTCTGCGTACTACATGATCTACGGATCCACATCCTCCTACCGATGGAGCGGTTTCGCACTCGGATCTGGCTACTACGGTCGCCAAGCATCCACAGGCGACATCAGCTACAAAGTGGGCAACGTGGCACCGACCCCAGACACATTCAAGCCTGAAATGATGCACACGCCAATGCAAGACTCTCATTCCAAGTCTCGAACCGTTTCGGTTTCGATCCTTGACAATGGCGATCCTGCAGCAGGACTGAACACAAGCAGTTCCGCTGGCGTTGGCCCGACCCTCTACCACCGAATCACCCCTGATGGCGGCTCGGCAGGCAGCTGGGTTTCCACGTCCATGACGCAGGAATCAGGAAAGTCTCGAGCAGATTGTAAACTCTCACAATGCACCTGGAGCGCAGGAATTGAAGATTTGGAAGTCAACGATTCCGTTGAATACTACTTCACTTCACGCGACGTCTCCACCGTCAGCCAAGGAATTAACGTGAACACATCGTCCACGTACTCCTTCGAGCGCGGCGACCCAAGCAAGGTGTTCGTTGTCGAGTGGCGTGATCGTGCGTACTACAACTACGCACAGAAATGTACGGTGCAAGCATTGTTCTATGACGTCACCAACGAGATTGAGTACAAGTACGACTCCAACTGCCGTGCTAACTACAACTCATGGTCGATTGGATACATGGACCAGTCTCGCAGCAAGGGTGCCAGCATCTCCCACCAATCTTCAACCTCGTTCAACACCAACCCAGGACACGTGCCAACCACGTCGAACTACCGTATCTCTACAAGTTCGACCTCGCACGCTTGGGAATCGTTTGACCAAGGACTGGTGGAAGTCACCAACGCTCAGACCGCTTTGACGGGTACCTCCAACGGTGCGCCATACCTCTACTACTGTATGTCCTCCTACTGGTGGAACACCTACAAGGCTCGCTGCAACGCAAACATCGACATTCCAGCAGGATTCGAATTCGAATACTTCGGAACGACCTATGACGGCGATGACAGCAACGATCGTATCCAACTCAACCGACAAGGATCGATGTACTTCATCTCGAACGGAAACACGAATGTTGAGCGCAGCCTTTGGACCTACCACCAACCTTCCTTGCCTTACAGCGGAAGCAGTTTGGCTCGCCCAGGTTTGATCGCTCCATACTGGACAGGATACAACAGCTACTACTGCTTCGTAACCTCCACCACGGACTGTTCCACATACTATCGTGTGATGCCATACGAAGGCAAGGGAACGGATGTCACTGCTGATATCACGTCTGACCCAATTTGGGACATGACCGACAGCCCGATTCGTATCAACCCGACCAACAAGTACCTCGTGGTTTCATCGGACTTGACCATCATGCCCGGTGTGGAAATCATGGTTGCTCCAGGTAAGGGAATTTCCTTTGACGGAGCATGTACCAAGATGACTGCACTCGGAAACGCAAGCCACCCCATCAACATCTCTGGTTTGAACGGTGGCGAATGGCTCGGAATGGCTTTCACAGACGACTGCACCTCTGCAGGCGGCACTGACGACCGACATCAGTTCAGCTACGTGAACTTCAACGACACCACAGATGCTGTGTTCCGTTCAGGTAGCCGACACGACGGCACAGGACCTTCTTGCGGATCGGCTACTGCTGACTGTAATACTGGAAACTACACCATGAGCGACGTGACCTTCACAGATGTTGGTTCCGTCTTTACTCATGGAAGCGGCCAAGGTACGGTCTTGACCATGACCGACTTCTCCATCGACGGAGTTGACAAGGCGTGTTTCGACTTCCCCGAAAACTCGGTCGCTACCCTGATCGAGGGTTCGATGAAGAACTGTAACACCGATGGTGAATCTTGGGCCGGAGCAATCGTGAACGCCCCAGGTTCCAGCGCTGGTGAACTTCATGCTGAGAACTTGACTGTGGAAAACTCCTACGTGAACTTCATTGACGTTGATTTGCAGGATGTCACGCTCTCGAACATTACGGTCACCAACCCGTCTGCTCAGACCGGTGTGGCCATTGACTCGATGGCTGGCTCGAACTCCAGAGTCTACATCAACAATGTCGACGCTGATTCCTACACCAGCTCCAACATCAACGCCATGGGCAGTTTGGAGATGATGGATGTTGACATTGGAACGGCTGAATTGTGGCTGATTCCTGGCGGAACCTCCCAGACGGGCAACGGTGCCTCCGGCGCAGACGCTGTGCTTGACACCATCACCTCTGGAAAGTTCACCATGCAACGCATGCACCCATCGGTCTTTACAGACATCACTGCTGATGACGTGTCCATTACTGGCACGGCCATCACCACTCAAACGATGGTCATGGAGAATTTCGACATTGACGCATTTACGCTCGTTGGATGTGGCTGGTCCCTCATCATGGACGCACCAACTCTTGAATCCATCAAGAGCACCTGTTCCAGTTCTTCCTCGAAGAACACGGTGACCATCTCGGATGCTGACTTCACGCACGGTTCAAGCACGGACCACGTGGTCGACGGACGCAACTCCCAGATCACATTGGGTGAAAGCAGCATCACCAGTACGAGCGTCAGCAGCACTGGCCCATACGTCGCCAAGGCTCGAACCGGAACCAACGTGGTGCTTGTTGATGTTGACATCAACAGCAACGCATGTTCGGACTCCACCGGAGACCTTGGAAACTGCGACATCGATGTGTCTTCATCGACGTCCAATCCTTCTATGGTCTACTACGGTGGCTTGGCCAACGTTTCGGTGTATCGTGTTGCAGGATCTACCAAGGTCTACAAAGCAGACCACATGGTCACCGCTTCTTTGGTTGACAGCAGCATGAGCGAGATGTTCCAAATCGGCACCCACAGCACAGATGCGAATGGAAACACCAGCATCTGGGTTGTTGTGGAAGACAGCGATGGAACGGACTACGAAGACCACATTGTGCGTGCATTTGGTACGGCTGGTCAAAACGAGACCTATCCTGACAACTTCCCAGACACGTCCCTCGCTAGCGATTGGTACCCGTCTGGTGGCGTCACTGTTGGCACACATCTCGACCTCTTGCTCGAGCCTGCGCCAATCGTCTTTGACGACCCAACATTGGACTGCACCAAGTTGACTACAGACCCTGCTTACGCTAACCTCTCTGGAAACTACAACGGCGTGGACACCTTCACCTTTGACGACACGTCAATCACCGTGAAGGCCGATCTTATGCTGGACACCTGTGGCTTTGAGTTGCAAGGTGGTTCCCTACGTGTGTTGAGCACGGCCACATCGACGCCTGTGATCACCCTCAAGGACTCAGGATTCCTCACGGCCAACAACGACGGTACCTCTGGAAACCCAGCGGCTATCCGTGCAGTGTCGTCCACCTATGGGCTCCATTTGGACATCCAGGACGGTGGTACGCTCACCCTTGATCACGCTAACCTGCGTGATGTTGCATGGGACACGACGACGAAGTCTGGTCTTTACGTCGGCATGGGTGCTACTCTGAACATGATGGACTCGGCCACAGTTTTCGGCTCATCTGCATCAGCAGATGACATGGCTACCGTGAAGATTCAAGGCGGCTCTGCTAACATCGATGCCTCAAGCATCGTGAACACTGGCCAAACTGGAACAGCCATCTGGATTGAAAACTCAGGCGCAACGCTTTCGGACATCATTGTCCGCAACGCTGCGGTTGGCATCCAGAGCTACAACGGCGCTCCTCAGGTTGACGGATTCACTTCCAGCGGCAACACCGTGGGTGTTGCAGCCTACGGCGGTATGTCCCTCCCAACCATCTACAGAAGCACCAGTTTGTCTGGTCAATCAGCAGGTTGGACCACATACAAGATTGACCTGTCGACATACTTGGGAACGGGCGACTACATGCAAGTTGGAGCCAACTCCATCTGGGCTGGTGGAAACGCTCACCCAACGTACAACTACGCGACAAGCAAGTATTACTTCATCACTGACCGCATGAACATCATGTTCGAAGATGACAACGGTAATTCATGGAACGTCACCGATGACGATCAGGAAGGATACTATCCGTATGGAAGCAACGATCCAGCGGTCACCGCAGGAACCCACACCTACAACGGTGGAAGCGGCGGTGCACCATCCTGGCATTGTAATTACTACTCCGCCGAATCTCCAGGACAAAACTATGGAAACTTTGACGGGTACTTCTTCTACCTTTACCGGTACTGGCTCGGTCAAACATCGGTCGGATACCCCGATTACTACGAAGCTCCTGATGAGTTTGGTTTCGATTGGGAACAGACGGAAATCTCGCCTACAGGAAACTATCAGGCTCGATACCCATACAAGTACTGGGGATACTACTCCCCTGCCAACTACTTCCAAGGTGTCTATTCGCCTCCTGAAGGAACCAACGGACAACCATCCTCCGGCCCCGGACAACCCGGTGCCATCGGAAACCCACCAAGCTACGCTGCTGGTGGATACCCGAACAACTACGGTATCTGTCTTGACTATGCATACACCTACTACATGAACTCCGGACAGGGCGCTCGTATGACGTTCCCAGTCGTTGATATTTCCAACGCTGTTGCTAACGGTGGAAACATCAGCAAGGTCTACATGTGGATGGACGTTCTTCACCGAGGAACGGACAACTATCAAGACCGCTACGACTTCGTAGCCCGTTCAGGCAACGACCCAAGCGACCTAGGTAATTACCTCCGTGAATCCGGAACTCCGTTGTTCAAGGAAGGAACGATCACTGGTGCAGACTTCGGTGTTGAAGTTGGAGGCGCATTCGCTGCTGGCCACTTCGAAGACATTGATGTGGTGAACCCAACTCAAGCCGGTCTCTCGGTTGTTGGCCAAACCGCGGCTACCGCTGACCGATTCAACGTCTCTGGCGGAAACTACGGTGTCCTCATCGGCCAAACCGCTTCAGGAAGCATGGACCTTGAGAACCTGGACATCGAAAACCAAATCAACGCTGGTATTTACTACCAGTCCGACCTTGGTGGAGATTTGACCGGTATCGTCACGGGCTCTGCTGGACCAGCCTTCAAGTATGGTTCAAACACTCGAGCAGATGTTGAATTCAACGGTGTGACCATCTCTAACAATGCGATTGGTATTGATTCCGCAGGTTCCTCCGACTTCACAATGACCGATGTGACCTTGTCAAACACCAAGGACGCCGTTATCAGCGGATCTTCTGAAATGGAATTCATTGAGGGAAGTGTTGATACCAGCACCATTGAAGTCACTGGAACTGGCAAATTCACACGAATGCGTCAATTGGACATCACCCTTCAAGCAAATGTCTCCGGTGTAGCAGAAGATGTCATTGGTACCAACGTCGTCCTCAAGGACGCTACCGGGTCCGTCACAGGCAAGGCCACCACCGATGCAAACGGCGTGGCCAACGACTTGACGTTCATTACGCAAACCGTGGACTCTGGATCATGTTCCAGCATCTGTATTGCCAACCTCGGCGGCTACGAAGCCGTCAGCGTTGCGTCCATTGATTATTTCTGGTCGGGTAGCAGCAACAACGCTGCTGATTTCAGATATGACTTCAATGAATTGACGCTCTCGGATACGTCCGGAAATGCTGATACGATGTATCTTGAAGATGAGTTCACCGCTCGTGTTTGCTACACCTCAACGTCATACGTTAAGTTGGAACGATGTGCTAGCGGTTTGAGTTCCTCTGGAAGCCGAACCTTCAGCAACGGTCTCGTGGAATACGGATACTTGCGATCCCACAGCGGAAACGATCTAGCTGGTGAAACAGTCATGATGGACGCTCCGCTCATGTACCTTGCCTCTGGCAAGCACAACTGGAACGGCAGCACCTGGATTTCCACCGCTTCGTACGACTTCGACGGCTCAAACCGCATGTATCCTTACTACAGCGGTGAGACTTCGCTCTACATGCATGATGCAGAGGTAACTGCAGTGGCTGTTTCCTCCAGCGGAACTCCTCAAGGGTTCGTTATTGGATACAACTACTACTCCATGAACATCGATATGGACAACACGACCATTTCTGGTCTTGCGACCATTTACGGAGCAATGGGCTACGGATACTACAACAACTACGAGTTGGACTTCTTCAAGATCACGAACAGCACGTTCGTTCACTTTGCAGGGTACACTGAACTCAACAGTGCTATTGCATGGAACGACGAGTGTATGCGTATTCTTGGTGGCGATGGAAACATCATCTCGAACAACAACTTCGTTGATTGTGGCGTAGGTATGATCATTGAACGATCACCATACTACTATTCCCACAGCTCAAGCGAGATTGGTGCAGACAACATCACCATCAGCGACAACACGTTCACCGATGGTGGAGAGCTTGCAGACATCTGGTTCTACTTCTCCAACGAAGCACAGGGCGTTGAAATCACTGGAAACGATATTTCGACCAGCGGCCACGCCATTGAATTCTTCAGTGGTAAGAACAAGGATGTGTTGATTGAAGACAACACCATCACTGGCGGCGACGACGCCATCCACCTGGTGAATGTTGACAACTTCGTCATCAACAACAACGACGTTGGTGGAATCAGCGACGCTTCATCTACCGGTATCTGGATCGATGGTGGCAATGGAAACATCACTGACAACACGTTGACAGACGCTGATGGTGGATTGTACCTCGACAGCATGGATGCGCCTCCGAGCCCAACCTCCTCGTTGTGTGCTATTGGTTCAAGCGACTACCGACGGACGACCTCCTGCACGTGGACCCTTGCATCCGGCAAGAGTGCTGATGTCAACCTTGACACAGACAGTTGGGGCTATGAAATCACGATTGAGATCACCAAGCCAGACGGTTCAAAGGACACCTGGGGTTCATACTCGTTCGCCAGCAACACCGCTTACACGCCACTCCGGTCCTACTCTGATGCAGGGTCCTACACCCTTGTTGTAGCCGATACCTTCGGGGACGGTGGAGCAACCATCAACGTCTTGGAATCGACCGGCGGCTCCACAGCCTACGCAGGACCTGTCGTCAGCGGAAACACCATCGGTGTATCTGCTGGACGAACGGCCTTCAACGCCGTTGGAATCACGGCTGTTGACTGTGAATCGGTAACCATCCAATCCGCACAGAACACTGTGAACTTGGGCGACTCCGCTCTTGTTATCGAAGACTGTGATTACAGCGACGTCGCTTCCACCTTCAGTGGAGACGACCTCTCCGGAACGGTGGGTATCATCGCAGACGACACCAACGTGGCTTTGACCTTGAACGGAACTGACGTGAGCGGATTCGCCACTGGTGTCCAGAAGGAAGGCGGCGACCTCGTCATGATTGGAGCAGCCTCTATCGCAGGATCTGATTACGCAGTTTACGCCGAAGACACCTACGTGGTCGCTATCGACGCTCATGTCGACGGTGGCGCCACCGGTACCGGTCTTCACGTTGAAGACAGCGACGACCTGTGGGTCTACCCAATGGACGCTTCTGGCGCCATCGGTATGTATGTTGAAAACACACCATTCCGCTGGGACGGAGGCACCTCGGACGCAACCATCGCTTTGTCGGTTGTTGACTCCGTGGGTACCGTTGAGAACCTGACTTGGTCAGCCTCAAGCACACAAATCGACGCAGGAAACAACGCACACGTGACCTCCATTGGAAACACGATTGACTCGAACAAGCTCACCGTGGCCTCCTCTGCAGTCATCGACGAAGCCAACCTCATGACGATTGAATCGACCCACTTGGGTGTGGCTCCTTCCAACGATGTTGCGCTGTTGTTGACCTCTACTGATGACGAGCGTGCATCGTACGTCTCGACGTCCTTCCAGCCTGACGCCATGAGTGTGGACGGTTCGGATGAGGACTGGAACGGTGGAAACGCCCTCAACCCATCCGGCTACGCAATGCCTGGTGTCATGAGCGGTGACGGCACTGACGACTTCCTCACGACCTACGTCGAAGGCGATGGCATCTACTTCGGAATGACCAACATGGATCTCACCAATTCCGACGTGCTGATTTACATCAGCACAGGAAGCGGCGGTTCAGATGTCGGCTACAACGGACTGGGCGGCGCCCACTCTCTCCCATTCAGCGCTAACTACGTGCTATGGGCTGACAGTGCAACCTCCTACGACCTCTACAGCTACGGCTTCTTGGGCTGGAGTCCTTCCAGCCTGAGCACGGCCAACGTCGACGTGGACTTCTCCACATCGCTTGCTGAGTTCGGTCTCCCATGGAGCCGAATCGGTGGAATGCCTGATGAGATTGACATCGTTGCTATCGTCCAAGAAGAGACGACTGCTGACATCACAGTGGCTCACCCAACCCAAACTCTTGACTCGAGTGCGACCTTGCAGGACCTCTCGAAGTTCATGACGGTTGAGTTGACCCACGGCGATTTGGCTGACGGATACCTCGACTCCGAGGTTCTTGTTTACCAGTCGTACAAGGGAAGCGCTACTGCTACCGGTCAGAAGAACTACGATTTGATGGTCAAGACTGAGGCAGACTGTGCCTATGACTGGGCTACCATCGATGACATCTCGCTTGCGACCAACGTCGTGTTCGATGACAGCTATGTGGCTGGAACCGGAGACACGTCCGACGTCCGAAGCACGATTAACATCGACCGTGCCTGCCCAGTGATCGATACTGTTGGAACCGACACCAGCGATGGATTGGTTGACTTCTCCAAGGATGAAGACAGCGGCGCTTTCACCTTCAGCCTCACCGACTTGGCTGACGACGTGCAAGACGCTGAATCGGACCTCACCTGGGACATCACCACTGGAACCCTCACGGCGTGCCAGAACAACCCAATCATGGAATGGTCCCAAGACGGCCAAGATGTGACCATCACGACACTCAATGACCAATTCGGTACCATTGTGTTCTCGTTCGATGTCACTGACAGCAACGGTCTGATGGACTCTCACAACATCACCTACACGGTGGTCAACGTGAACGATGCCCCAGAGATCTGCAACGTCGAGCGTTCTGACTGCATGCCTATCTTCTCCGAGGATGACGGCAACTACAACATCCTTCCAGAAGGATTTGGTACGCACACGAAGTTCCTCGGTGATGTGTCGAACGCAACCCGTTCCTACATCCGAGACATGGCCAACGAGCAGTCCCCAACCCGTCAAGTCTACACCTGGTCCGCCAGCGCTGTCGACTTCGGTACCTCGGACGCTTGTTCCGCCTTCGATGCAGCAGTTGTGAACAACGAGTTGTCCCTCACTGAAAACACCAACAATGAGTTGGGTGGCAAGTGTACGGTTACACTCGGTCTGTCTGACGATGGAACGGCCAACCAAGATGCTACGTCCTTTGACGTTGTCTTCTCTGTTGCACCAGTCAACGACGCACCGGTCATCAAGGACTGGAACCGCACCACAGAGACTGTGATGAAGTCCGATAACGGCTCCATCCCAGCCCTCCCATGGTCTCTATCCTTGATGGAAGATGACGAGAACGTGGCCAACTTGACCTACGATCTCTCTGCCATCAAGGCAGACATCGACCACGACTTGGACGACTTGACCTGGACTGTGGAATCCACCGACCAGTGTGTCTACACGAACTACTTCACCACGACCATCGTCGGTGATGACCTCGTGTTCGACTTGATTGAGGACGCTACGACCAACGCCAACGACTGGGAAATCGACTATCTCAACAACAACGGTATCCACCAAATCGGTCCATCCGGTTCGGAATACTGTCAGATCCGATTGGTTCTCCGAGATACGCCAACTGCACCAACAACCGAGGGCGAGTACAACACCTATGTGCCAAACTACGACCCATCTGAAATGGCCATTGCTGACTACCAGCAAGGTGTGGCTACCAAGGAAATCGGTGTCCGTGTCGAAAACGTGCGAGAGCAAGTGCCTGACTACTTCTTTGACGACACTGCTGGATTCAGCTTCAACGGCGTGACCAACGTCATGACTGGCACCTACGTGCCTGTCACCGTTGCAGTCAACGGCGGTGGAGACGAAGGTCCATACCGATACGACCACATGCTGGCCATCACCTACCACACAGATGGACACGACGATGTTGAGTTGACCCGCTATTACGCTGTGCCAGATTACGGTGCAAGCGTGAAGTACACAGAGGATGTCTACATCACCAAGGACACAACTCACGTGTGGGTTGAGATGGACGTGGTGACCTGTCTGGCTAACCCCTGCGACATGGCTATGACCACTGCTGACCGATTCCAGGCCGACGAGCCAGGATCTCACTTTGCAATCATCAACAACGTGCAGAGCGACGACCCATGGTCCAAGCCTGGTCAATACGGGAAGAACGCAACGAAGACCTCAGAGCGCCGACCACTGCTCGAGGACAGCAACTGGTGTAACAACCTGATGACGTCCTTGGCTACCGCTGATGTGTGCAACCATGCCAACCAACCTGCGAGCAACTTCTTGTCGACCGACCAGAACCTCCCAGATGTCGTGGAAACCATCGGTGCCAGCTCAGTGCCATCGTTCGCTCCAAGCATCCTCGCTGTTGCTTTGACTGGACTGTTCGTGAGTGCGCTCTCCTTCGCCAGCCGCCGTGCTGACGATGAGGAAGAAGTTGAAGCCTCCATGGCTGATGACGACGCTGCAGTCAGCCCAGTGATTGCTACCATCTTGATGGTGGCCATTACTGTGGTTCTCTCCGGTGTGATCTTCGTGTGGGCATCAAGCCTCGCTGAGACCGACGTGAAGGGTGTGCCTCGTGTGACCTTTGACATCGAAGACATCAATGGATTCGATGCTGATGAAGGCCACTGGCGCATCACCGTTGAGCAATCCCAAACGCCTCTTGCAACGCAAGCGGTCGAAGTGAAGGTGTTTTACACCAACGCTACGGGTGCGGTCAACACCTACACGGTGAACCTGGCTGACAGCGCTGGTGTGTATGGGTTCAACCCTGCCAACAGCGATGCATTCGTGACCTTTGTGGATTCGGTGACCAAAGAACAGATCTCTGAGAGTGAGACTCGGTCGATTTCGACCTTCAACTCTGGAGACACAATCTTTGTGCGAACCCACGCTCCAGACGGCACGCCACTTGTTGACGCAACGATCACCTTGAGTTATGCTCCTATCAACGGAGACGGTGCTTTGCTCCGAACTTGGGATGACCTAAGCTACGACAAGAAGGCCTGAAGTCTGTAGGAACGAACATCCATCTGCGAAAGCAGAGGCTCGCTTCGGCGGGTCCCTTGGAGGCAAGGAGGCCTTACGGCCTCCTGCCTCCTTGGTGTCGAGCCCTGTGATACCAAGCGAAGGCTTTCAAGTGAAGTTGCTTTGGTCAAATCATGGCTCATGAACGTCCTACGGTGGTTGTCTTTGATTGCGACGGAGTTCTTGTCGATGCGGTCAGCTCATGGCGGACCTTGCACGATGCTTTTGGAACGGACAACGCAGTGAACCTCACTCGGTTTATTCGAGGGGAGCTCACCGATGTTGAATTCATGCGTTCGGACATCCAGATGTGGAAAGCCGTGCAGGATCCTATCCACCAGGATGAGATTTTTCGGGCCTACGCAGGTGTCAAGTTGATGCCTGGTGCACGAGAGGTTGTTGACCGTCTGAAGCAAGAAGGCGTGTACGTCGCTATCGTCAGTGCCGGAGTTGACGTCTTTGTTTCCTCAATTGCGAGCATGCTTGATGTCGATGACTGGATTGCCAACGGGTTCGTGTTTGACGATAACGGCTTCCTCACCGACGAAGGTGTTTGCAGGCTCCATGCTACCGGAAAAGGCGAGATCATTGAGCGAATGTTGGAAGTGCAAGGTTTTGATGCTGCCTCATGTGTTTCAGTAGGCGATTCTGAGATGGATCTCTCCATGCACGTTGAAAAAAGCCGTTTTATTGGCTTCAATCCGAGTCGCGCCTCCTCTGAAGCAGCCTTCGAAGATGCAGGGGTTCCCGTCGTTCGGGTCAAAGATTTGCGAGAAATCCTCCCTCTGATGGGATTTTGAAATCCTCTTCATAAGAGACTCTCCAACCATCTCGTTGATCGCCGTGTTCTTCATCAAGCGAATGGGATGGAAATTGACTGATGGCTCTTCAAGTTGATGATGGTCAGCATGCAAGGTTTCGGTTGGAAGCCAAGCATGCGTTGGTAGGATGTCTGATCCTGCCATGTGCTCGAACAGACCAGCGTCGTTCCACGAAAATCAAGGCATTCGTGTCCGTGGACGTGTCCTGTGACGAAAATATCCGGGACTTCACGAATCACCAACCCATCCTCAGGTTCGGGTGAAAGAGGTGTTTTGCCCCCCCATTGTGGGGCTAAATGGCGTCTTCTGAGCATTTCACGCATGGCCTCTACTGGGTCAGCATAGGTCACCGTTCGCAATCCAGCGACAAAATCGTCAATTGATTTTCCATGGTAAGAAAGCAACCGCACGCCATGAAGAGAAAAATCACAAGGATTGCCAACAAAGGTCGTTGTGTTGTAATCCTGCTGAATATCCTTTTCAAACGTAGGTTGGGGCTCTGCTGGTCGAACTGCATCGTGATTGCCAGGCAGCATCAGACATTCAACCCACTCCGGAAGGAGTTCCAACAAACGCGCAAATTCGGTGTACTGGGCAAATAAATCTGGGATTGCTAATTCTTTGTCTTGGCCAGGGTAGATTCCTACGCCATCCACGCAATCGCCGGAAAGAATGAGGTATTTGACCGTCTTGGCGAGCGGATCTGTATGGAACCAGCGGACCATTTTGTGCCATTGGGCCTCGAGGAATGTTTTGGAACCAACGTGAATATCAGAGAGGAATGCGACGCTCACTCCATCTTCAGAACTGACCTTTTCGTGTTTGTTTTCAAGTGGGAAATGCAAGTCGTCGACGTAGAACAGGTCTCCTGTTTGACTGAATGTTCCTGAAACACCGAGTACATCGTCTGGCATAAGTCCTGCTTCAAGAATCGCTTCGTGAGCACGGTCCCTCTCATCACCACTCCGTTTTGTGAGCAAGCAGGTCATTTCTCCCGTTTCATCTTCCAAGCCCCAGATAAGGTGGCCGTTTTTGGTGTATCGGGGCTCGTTGACCAATCCAATGGCGACTGCTTTGTTCTCGTATCCTTGGTAGCGCGAAAACTCGGCTAAGAGTCGCGAGATCTCCTGATTCTTTCTTGGGAGGTTTGAATTTTGAATAATCAGTTTTCGAATGCTGTTTAACCGGTCATTGAAACAGGCCGTTATGTCGGTCATTTTGCCTTCAGTCGTTGAATTCCCTGTTATGTCAAAATGAACGGTGATGTCCGACGGGGCGTCACTCGCATGCATGGAGAAGTCAGACTGATTCCAATCAGGGAGGTTGTTTCTGAATTGGATGTCAATTGGCTGGGGTTCGAGGATTGGCGCT
>Ga0181379_1000406_pt1 | contig 21698 bp, 17 predicted proteins | sample 2SPOviralmetaG_FD_130115 | JGI IMG/M metagenome (GOLD analysis project Ga0181379, IMG submission 130115) | Marine viral communities from the oligotrophic San Pedro Time Series (SPOT) site, San Pedro Channel, CA, USA - 2 SPOT_SRF_2009-07-10 | ecosystem: Environmental > Aquatic > Marine > Strait... | reverse complement strand
CACGTTATCAAGTATGTGCCATTGTTCTGAACCAAGATCTCTATTTTTAATCATTACCCACTGTGGTTCCCATCCAAGAGTTACAGCTGCACCCGCAGCGGATCCATTACCAGTGTAACCACCGCATTGTATCATGCTACTTGATGATGTGTCATGACCAAAGAAGTAAGCAACGTATGTTCTTCCAGATTGATTAATTGCTCCAGTATTAGCTTTTAAGGTAAACTGTGATGATGTAGGTGCCACAGGCCAATAACCGTTTCCGCCTTCAGATCCAGTACTATTCCAAACCATACCATGACTACTTGATGTTAGAGCATTATGGTAAACATACCAATCAGTACCACTGGCGCTCCTACATTTTACTATGACCATTCCTGGAGCTGAGCCTAAATTGTGGTTAATAGTTTGCTGACTGTTTGATCCGCTATAAGTTACTACGTCAAAAAAGTTAGCAGCTGATTTAAAACTAAAAGCTACATACGTAGAGTTATTGCTTACGTCGTTTGTGTCCATACCGCTGTGTAACGCAGTAAAACCTGTACTAGTTACATTGAAGTAATCTGCTATACCAACTTCAGCATCTGTTTTGTTTGGATATAATATTTCAGCGTTTGATGTAGTCATACCTCGTACTGTATCAAATAAATTCCAATCAGATGTTCCAGTTCTATTTTTTATAAACACCATGCCTTCATCAGAACTTAAATCTACGCCAGTACTAACTGCGTTAGAAGAACCCGTGCCAGTGTAAAGTGTAGTACTGAACAGACCATCTGGCCCGTTAGCTCCAGTCGCGATTGTGCCATTAAAATCTGTGAATTTTGTAGCTTCAATGCTATTTTTTATTTTAAAGTTTTTATTATTAGCCATGTTTCACTTTCCACTTAGCTAAGGTTATCGCCAGACAAATAACCGTAATATGATGATCCGGAATCGTCTGTAGTAAATGTGTATAAGTCTGTTTCGCCAATACCCGGTGCCGTAGGAGTAATTCCAGCTGGCCATTTTACTGTAGCAGGCCACGTGATAGCGGGATCACCGGCTTCACGGATTGCCACGTAGACCCACTTTTGACCAGAGTTTGATGTAACATTAAAGCCAGTACTTGTCCGTGTCACATTACCAAGTCCACCTTCTGCGTCAGAACTTTCAGCTTTTAGAGTCACAGGGTTTGAGTCTGTAGTAAAACCTCTTGTGGTATCCATAACATACCAAGAGCCAGTAGAGTCTCTACGCTTCAACATTAACCACTGTGGAGACCAACCTATGTTTATGTCTTGGCTTGATCCCGTTTTTGTGTATCCATCGCAATAAATCTGGCTGGAAGAGGCGGTATCATGTGCAAATAGGTAGAAAATATGGCTTCCACCATTGTGGTTTTGATTATTTCCAACTGTAAATTGAGTGCTAGTAGGTTCAGTGTCATTCCAATAACTACTTTCATCACCTTCAGCCGCTGTTGAGTTTAATCTTAGTGCATGGGTTGCAGGTTGATTACCATCATCTAAACTACGATGATAAACGTGCCAATGTTCACCGTTGGCATCATATCTAGTGCCAATAATCATGCCTGGAGCTACTCCAAGATTATGATCTATAACTCTAGAACCGCCTGTGCCTGTTATTTTTACAACGTCAAAGAACTTAGAAGCCTTTTTAAATGTCCATGAAACATAGTTAGCGCCGTTATAGTTTGTGCCTCCTTGAGGACCATCGCCAGCGTCTATAGTATAACCTGTGCTAGTAAAACTATCTATAGAGTTTGTACTTTCTTCACCGTCGCTAGTGTTCGACTTAAGGTTTTTATTAACTCCGCGCTCAGTATCAGTAAAGATAGGCGGCGCACTGCCTAGCGCGCTACTTCTCCATTTAGTCCAAACTAAACCGCCGTCACCAGCTAAGTTTATATTGTTAGTAATAGTCTTAGCTGAATTCGATCCAGCGTATATAGTAGTATTAAAGTTGTTTGCTACGTCAGCGGTTCCGCCAGTCAATTCTAAATTAAACGACTGTACAGGACTTGGATTACTAATTGTGTATGTAGTAGTATTTGTTGTGTCTTTAAAATAATTACCTGTGCTAAGATCGATGTTGCTACTAGTAACGGTGCCAAGTGAAGTCTTCATGCTTCCACCAATTTCTAATGCATTTTTTACTTTAAAGTTTTTATCGTTAGCCATTACTTAGCTCCATCAATTGCATGTACAGCTTTATATGTTGCTCCACCATCAGATGTACTAAATGTAAGCACGTCTGTTTCACCAATCGCTGGACTTGTAGGAGCAGTACCGCCCGGCCAATCAATTGTATTATCATATGTTGTTGTAGCGCCAGATGCTGCAGCTATCGCCATGTAGATGTATTTGCCGCTGGAGTTATTCCACTCGTTATCGGTAGTAACTATTTGAAAACCAGTATCAGTAGTCTTTACTCTTGTTTGGGAGAGCTCGGCACTATTATCACTAGCTCTTGTTAACTTTACATCACCGCTTGTATCAAAACCACGCTCTGCATCTACTACAGCCCAACCATCGCCTGAATCTGATCTTTTTACCATTAACCATTGAGGCACAAAGCCTAGATCAATACTCGGGCCGGTGGAATTGCCATTACCATTATAAGTCCCACAAGAAATAACAGTGTTATGAGGAAACAGGTAAGCTATGTAATTATTACTAGCATTATTAACCATATCTTCTGTACCAACTGTAAATTGCGTAGAAGTCGGGGCTGTATTATTCCAATAAGCACTGCTACTAGACTGTGCATTCGTACCACTTAAAAACATCGCATAATTTTGTGGATCAGTCCCACCGTTCATGCCTCTATGATAAACAGCCCAACCGTCATCACGATCATAACCTTTTACCCATATCATTCCCGGAACTGAACCTAAATTATGTGAGATAGCTCTGTTAGATCCATTTCCACTATACGTCACAATGTCAAAGAAGTCAGCTTTCTTCTTAAATGTCCACCCTACATACGTGTATGAATTTTCATTTACATCAGCACTACTTCCTATATCAAAACCGTTTGTGTTAAAAGCAGTAACTGTTGATTGACCTGTTTGTGCATTAGTTTGGTTAGTTGCTAGTTTTTGATTGACACCTCTTACAGTATCAACAACAGCTTTGTGACCAGCATTACTTCTTGCCGCAATCCAGACCATTCCACCATCTGTAGATAAGTCAATGTTGTTAGTTATGGTTTGAGAGGTAGCATTACCTGTCCATAGGTCTGTACTAAAACTATCAGCTACACCGGCTGTGTCGGCGCCAGTATACAATAACGCAGCTTGACTAACCGTACCACTTGGAGCAGGATTAGTCAGTGTTACTTGTGTATTACTTGTTGGTGTGAAATTAAAAACTGAACCAGTAGATAGGTCTAAACTAGATGTGTTTAAAACTGTAGAGTATTGATATATAATACTATTGGTAACACCAAGAACATACATTTTTGTTCCTGTAGAATTAAAATCTATTCCGCTAGGCGCAGCATCTTGAGAATTAATAGAAAAACTAACACTAGCATAAGATGCTGTTGTTATATCATAACCAGTAGTTAAATTGTATAGAAATATATTATCTGTTGTATTATCAGATACAAATAATTTTGTACCATCATTATTAAAATTAAACCCTAAAGGAGCTGTTGCCTGTGCGTTTACATGCAAAGAGTTATTGCTATAACTAGCAGTAGATAAATCGTAAGCAGATGAAACAGAATATTCATAAATCCGATTATTCTGTCTACCTAGTAGAAAAAACTTAGTTCCGTTAGAATTAAACTTACACTTATCAGGTTGTGTATCTACACTTGCTGTAGAAAACATCTGACTTCCAGTACCTAATGTTGTGACATCAAACGGTGTACTAAAAGCGTATTTCATAACTTTATCGCCATCGTTGGCGGAAATATACAAAGTGTTACCATCTGGTGTTATGACAAAGCCAGATGCACCGCCTTGGGCAAAGGTAAAAGTTTTGCTGGCGTAGCTAGCAGTGCTTAAATCAAAAGCAGTACCTACTGTATATTGAAATATTTGACCGCCAGAAAACGATCTTTGCTGATATAATTTAGTTCCGCTATCAGCGAAAGAAAAATCAAATGTGTAGCTACTTGGGCTATGTCCGGAAGAAGCAAGACTAGTGCTATCATAACTAGCACTAGCAAGATCATATCCTACACTACCAGCAGTAACTGTCCCAAGGCCTTCGATGATATTGGTTGCTTCAATATCATTCTTGACTATAAAATCTTTATTGTTTGCCATAGGTTCACTTTCCCCTAATGAGCGTTATTTTAAATTTGACTTAGACTAGCTAATGTAACGTAAGATCTTGCAGCAGAATCAGTTGCTGTAGCAAGGATACGGACATTTGCTCCTGAAATATCTACGTCATATGCTACGTGTTCTGAATCATTTGTTGATATTGTTGCGTATTGTGTTGCCACTGCAGTTGAAGCATTGTTATGTGTAATCAGTAACTCAGTGACCATTCTAGAAGGTCTAGCACTATCCCAGGCAGTGATAGTTGCCTTTATAGCACCATACGTAGCTTTAGCATATGATGCGATAGAAGTTTGAGTTATGTTTGCTGTAGTCGCAACTTGTGTATCTCCGCCTCCGCCGATAGCTCCCCATTCTCCGCCAGCATAACCTTCAAATGCACCATCATCTGAATTATAACGAAGCATTCCATTTACGGCTGATCCAGGTCTTTGTGCTGCTGTGCCACCGGGCAGTTTAGCAGCTGTAGTTGCCGAGAAAGTAATATCACCGGTCGCAGAAAGATTACCAGTTGCAGTAAGATTCCCACCAATGCTAGCAGAATCTCCAACTGTCAGTATGCCGGAAGTCGTAAGAGTTGTTGTACCGGTAGAGTCCTCAGAGGTGAGCCCCGGAGCAACTATCCCGTCCGTACCATGTAATACTACTACCATTGTTTGTCCTCTTTAATCTTTATTTATACGGGTTTCGTTGGCCAATCGGCCTCTTCTAAATTTGGCCAGTTATCATGTGTTGTAATATCACGAAGAGCTTTTCGATATGTTTTCATCTTAGCTGTCATAGTTACATCTGACATTCCAGTCCAGTCTGTTTCTTCAAGCAATCTGTCTCGTTTAACTCTAGCACTAGATGCGATAGAGGCATCCATCTTTGCCTGATATGTAGCTTCATGTTCTGCTTTGCTTGTGGTCTTACCATCTACAGTAGTAGCAGCAAACATATCTACTGCTACGTAGTGCTCAACCCAATCGCCATTTTTATTCTGCTTTTCTCCATCACGAACTGATATTTGGTATGAACCAACAAGTTCCGCTTGAGTACCAGGTAGTATAGGATCTAAGTTTAATCCATCTAATGTTGCAGGTTTCCAGACACGAGGTAAAGACACATTAGAAAAATGAGCTCTCCATTCGCCTTGCGTTTTAATTTCGCCTGTTGTTCTTTCTCTATATTCACCCATTAGATTGATCCTTTCTTATGAGTTTGATTACGCGATTGCGTAGAAGATATAATTTTCACCGTTCGCATTTACATGATCACTTGAAGTAGTGATTCTAAAGCCGCTCGAATAAGTATCAAAATAATCTAAGTCAAGTGTTTGTGTTTGAGCACTTAAATAATTAACTTTATCATCTCCACTACCATATCCTCTAGCTGTATCGATTAGATTCCAAGCTCTGCCTCTTTGAGTATTTTTAATTAAAACAAATCTGGCAGTATTACCAAATCCACAATCTATGTTTCGTGCGCTACCGTTTCCAGTGTAACTTCCAACTTTACTGACTCCTGGCGCAGTAGCAAACAAGTAAGCCATATAATCAACACCGTTTTGGTTTGTTAAGTTGTCAGTTCCAAGGTTAATTTGCGTAGCAGTTGGTGCTATACTATTTAATAGCGCTGCTCTATTTATGCCAACCCCAGCTTCATTTAACTTTTGCATTGCTGTAGTAGAAGAAGGTATGCCGTTGTGATAAACCATCCAATCATAACCGCCAGAAGATTCTGCTTTGATCCACATCATCTCAGGCACTACTTGTAAATTATGACTTATAGTTCTATTACTACCAGTACCTGCGTACCTAAGAATATCAAAATAACCTCCGGTTTGTTTCCATTGATACGCTATGTATTTTCCAGGACTTGCGTTTACATCTCCGTCATTCCCTACTTCTATACCATCTGGTATGTCAATTTCTTGTACTTTATTGCTAGGATCTCCAGTTTCTGTCGTATCATTTGGGACGAAGCGTTGTAGTGCGCCTTTACCGCCTCTAAGTTTATCTACCAGGTGCCAATCCCGACTACCATCGTTATGTCTTTTAAGAATAGCCATATCCGTTTGAAAACCAGACGTAATTACTCGGCCGTCTGTGCCATTACCAGTGTATTCTTGAACATTAAAGACTTTAGTAGCATCTTCTGGTGTAAGAATTGGTTTTCGTATTGCCATGTAGATGTAAGGCACATTTGCCCCAGTTTCATGAACTGTAAAACCAGTGGCAGTACGATTGTATTGATTGCCTACGCTTCTTTCTTCATCTTCAGTATTCCATTCCAAAGAATAATCATTGTTTGAATACCAACCTCTTGCAGTATCAAATACTTCCCAATTTCTTTGATGCCCGTAACTACCGCCGGAGTATCTTTTTCTCATAAGAAATTGTGGTTCCCAACCAAGAGTCTCCGTGTGTGTCCCTGATCCACTAGTCGTGTAGCTTCCGCACTTGATAATATCTTGATCACCATCAGGCCCATACTCACCAGGATTACCACTATTGTTGTGTGCAAATAGGTAGGCTACGTAGGTTCTACCACTTCCATTTACAGCGTTACCAGAACCTACTGAAAAAGTAGAGTTACCTGCCGCAGTGCTATGAAATCTTGCAGTATCAGTTTGTTGTTCAGTATCTTCGTTTAAAGCTAAATATTTATTGGAAAGAATCATCCTGTGTTGTACTGACCAATCACTAGAATGGCTTATACATTTTATCATCAGCATACCTACAAGACTTTCAAGATTATGACTAATTGTTCTACCTGCTACTCCATTTCCTGTATAGGTAACTATATCAAAAAACCTAGGGGCTTTGCGAAATGTCCAAGACACCATTTCATAACCATTACCGTTTATACTTGCGTCAGCCCCAAGGCTAAAACCATTATTATTAAATGCAGTTACAGCATCTGAAGGACTATAAGCTTGTTGATTATCATTTGATCTAAGCCTTCCGCCAGAACCTGTTCCTCTTACAGTATCATACAAAGTGTTACCACCGTTTGAACTGCTGTCACGTCTTTTAGTCCAAACTAACCCGCCTTCAGTAAGGTCAATGTCGTTGACAATAGATTGTGTGCCACCATTTCCAGTATACAAACGAGTAGAAAAAACACTTTCTGGTCCAAGAACCTCACTCCCTGCTGCGCCTGCAGCCGAAAGAAACATTTTCTTTTTAGTTGACATTATATATTATCCTAATGCTTGTCCTGCAGTAAATCCAAGATAGTTTGTTCCACCATCTCTTGTGTAGAATACAAAAACGTCTTTAGCACTTGCTGTTGCCGTAAGAGTCGGTGCAGTTGCTGCTGGCCAGTCTACAGTTCCGGGCCAAGTCACGGAGTAGCCACTTGCTGATCCGTCCTGTATAATTTCAATGCTAAAGCTAAATGCTGTGCCAGATGCAGGCGGGTTACTAAATGTAAACGTAGTATTTTCTGTAAGCGTATGACTAAATGCGTTTCCAGCGTGACAGTCCACTGCAGTTGCGTTTGAACTTGATGTAACTGCAGCGTAAGTTTCGTTATAGCTATCTGCAATAAACTCACCGGTTATATCACCACCGGCTGTTGCTGTTACTTGACCTGTTACTGCGCCGCCTGTCGCAGTTGTAGCAATTCTTGCAGTGTTATCGTAGTAAAGTGTTGCTGCACCATTTGACGCAGCTGCAATCTTTGTTTCATTACCAGCAGCATTCATCACATTGAATTCATCTGCTTTAATATTTAAATTGCCAGTACCATTATCTAAAATTACAGAGTTTGAACCATCGTGAAAAATTTGTAAGTCTTGTCCATCACCTAGTACAATCTTATCGTTGTCACCAAACGATGTCGTTGTACCGGCAACTGTAAGATTTCCTGTAACTGTAACACCACCCGCAAACGTTGCTACCTGTGCGCTATCAAGTGTTAAAGCTGTTGTTGAACCATTCGTTTTAAAAACAAGTCGACCTGTGTTGTCAGCTGTATGGACGAGTGCGTCTGTTACTAATGTTCCTGCTGAAATAATACTCATTGAGTTCTCCTTAGATTACTACCCACCGCTGACCGGCAGCAACAGTTACACTTACACCGTTAGAAACAGTAATTGGTCCTACGCTAAATCCGTTTGTTCCTGCGGGAAATACATATGTTTCTGAAGCTGTGCCAGTGTTCGTGTGTATCGCGCCACCAGCTTCTTGTCCGCCGCCACCAATTGAGCCCCACTCATTAGTGTATCCTTCGAACGCTCCTGCTGTTGAGTTATAACGAAACATCCCAGCTGCTGGAGAACCAGATCGTTGAGCTTCAGTACCAACAGGAACTTTAAGGTGTCCTGTACTCGAGAGTGTTACGTCTCCAGCTGCTGCTACTGTGCCTACGTTGGTGAGGTTACGGCTATCGTCGATAACCGTAGTATTTGAAACTTTAATTGCCATCTTCGTCCCCTGACTATTAGCTTTATGTTATTTATATCACTTAGATTTTAAATCTTCAATTTCTTGTTTGAGTTCTTTGATTGATTCTATAAGCAATCCAATTAAACCATCGTAGTTAACTGCCTTGTATCCATCTACTTCAGATACAACTTCTGGTGCTATTTCTTCTACTTCTTGAGCTATAACACCCATAGATGCTTTACCACTATCTTTCCAGTTAAATGTAACTCCACGAATCGAATCAACTTTATCGAGTGCGCTATTAATTTGTTTAATATTATCTTTTAATTGAGAATCTGATGTTGAGTTGAAGTTTGGTGCAGATACATCACCCGTAAATGTAGCTCCAGCAAGTAGCGCAGCCTCTGTACGATTAGCGAGTCTTATCCAGTTGCCACCATGCGCAAAATATCCTGCGCCGGTGCCATGAACATGTGCAAACATGCCGTGATATGTACTTGCACTTGGTAAGTCACCTTCACTTGAATAAACGTTAGCGAATAAAATCTTTCCTGTCGTAGTGATCTGGTTTGAACCCATATCAAGTGGTTTATTAAAGTTCCACTTGTCACCACTTGAAGTATATGTTAACGTTGCGCTAGCACCATTAATTGTAATACCAGCGCCGTCGGCTGCGGCGGCGTCACCAGCTGAATCAGCTAAAACAATATTTTTATCGTTTACAGAAAGCGTAGTTGAGTTAATGGTTGTAGTCGTACCATTAACCGTTAAGTCACCAGCGATTATGACATCACCACTAGAATCTTTCTCCACTTTAAAGTTATTCAAATTCGAAAAGTTATTATCAACTTCCGTATTCGTAAGTGGAGAGCCTTTGACAGCACGTAGCGTTAGATTAGTCATGACAGGATACTACCTTTCGGATGTTAGATTAGCTAATTGTAACAGTCCAAGTAATAGTTACTGAGTCGTCAGCTCCTTTGTTAACAGTGCTAAAAACAGTCCTACATAGCATAGTGCCGCTTGATGAAGCATTTAAAACTGCTGCTTCCGTAAGAGCACCTGTACCAGTTCCTGCTGGGAATGATGCGGTGTAAACTATTGTGTTTGTTGAAGGTGCGCCTTCTGCTCCTGTAAGAGCAACTCGTGCTACTTCAGCACCTAGCGCGGTGTTGCCCGCAGCTGCCGCGGTGTTGTTTGTACCAACTGCCATATGAGACATGTCTGTAGGTGAGTTAGTATCTGTCATTCTTGCTGCAATGTAGACAAGCCCAGTAGTCACGACGAGATTCTTTTCTGTTCGCTCTTCCTTGACTTTTCCATTTTTATCCGTGACAACTATTTTTAGTTCTCCGGTTGGTTTTAACGTTTCACTAAGCATCGGTATCTCCTGTTATTCTAGTGACTCAATTATACTATCTATTTATATCTTTATTTTAATTAAAAAGTTCTTGCTACTTTAGCATTATAGGCATTATCTCCACTCGCTACAACAAAATCAGCTGCGAAGTAATCTGTACTTACAATACCACCAGCTTGGGAGATTGTCCCAGTATCAGCAAGTACCTGTGAAATAGTAAAGACTGGAGATTCTGTTGGGTTAACAGTATCTGATGGAGCTTTATTTGTAAATGTAACCAGCGACTCAGCTGCGCTTACACTATCACTTCTAGTTTTATTAAATGCTAATACATGCGCTTCTGAAATTGTAAGTGAATCTGAGAAAGATGTGCCACTGGTTATTACTGGAGAATCAGTTGCAGATACACTGTCTGATACATCTCTTCCTACAGCTAGATCTAGATCTTCAATAGCTGATGCTGAATCTGCAAAAGTTGGAAGTGATATAGCAAGAGCAGGTGTATCTGATGTAGTACCAGTATCGCCTATAACTTTGCCGATAGCGAATGGACCTAAAGATTCTGTTACAGTTTGAGTATCTGAAGGATTTTTACCAAAGCTTATAATATCATTGTCGCTTACAGATGCCGAATCAGCAGCGGGTCTAGATGTTGCTAATGCAGGTGTATCTGATGTAGTACCAGTATCAGCAAGTACTTGTGCTAATGAATAGTTAAGTGATTCTGTTATTGTTGCGGTATCGCTTGGATTAACACCAATAGCAAATACTAAGCCTTCTGTAGCCTGTGCTGAATCTTGAGGATTAATACCAATGATATATAAAACATCAATGCTTTCAGTAGCCTGTGCTGAATCAGCTTGTGGAGTACTAAATCCAATAGAAGGAGAATCACCTGGTGATGCTGTATCTCCAAGAATTTGTGAAAGACTATATGCTAATGATTCTGTTGCAGAAGCAGTATCCGCCGAGGCTTTGACGAACTGATAAGTAAGACCGTCTGGCACTCCAACAAGATCTTCTGCGTTTGCCGTATCAGCAAAAACCTTTTGAGTATTAATATTAGTAATTAAGTCAGAAGCAGTGCTTGAATCACTAAAAATCTTTCCTATGCTTAAGATATGATTCTCGCTGACGCCAGTAATATCTGTTATTGCTTTGTTGACAGCAAACACAAGTTGTGCATCAGCTAGTGTAAGATTATCTGCAAAGTATATTTCTAAAACAACGTCAATAAGTTCTGACGCTGTAGCAGAATCTGCATATTGTTGTACAACGTAATTAAGATCTCGAAAACTAAGGTACCGAGATTCTTTAATATTAAATGGCTTTGATTTATTAGAAGATTTAGTCTTGCCGAATATTGATTGTATTTTGCCGCTGGAGATTATATCCATTCGACTACATACTTGTAACTGATGGCGATACCGTTACAATTCCTTCAATGACTCTATATTTTTCACCAGCATCATTTTGAATTAAAACATCAAAAACATACCTGCCGGCTTTAATTAACGCGGTTTGCTCGTCTGTAAGACTAAGTCTAATTTGTCCTGCGTTTGTAGTTGTTTCAGCTGTGAAAGTTGCGGTCACTGAAGAAGACGCGTAGTTCTTTTTCACCTGTGCAGCAAACGTATGTCCGGACAAGTCATAAGTTGACCCATCATTAGATGTTAGATTTACTAAATATCTAAAGGTTGAACCTTGCTCAATTTCAATGTCTTCGTAAAGGGCCATATCGTCACTCTTTCTTAATCTAAGTCAACAACTGCTTTTATCTTTTGTATTTCTTTATGCTGTTCCTGGATAACCTGAATAAGGAAAGGAATGATTTGTGTATAAGAAACAGATTTGACACCTTCTTTATTTGTTGAAACAATATCTGGTAATATTTCTTCTACATCCTGAGCAATAACACCATAAGCTTTGTTTCCATTATCTTTCCATGTAAAGCTTACAGGATTAATATTATTGATAACGTTTACAGCATCAACTAAAGATTCAATATTATCTTTCTTGTTTTTATCTGATAAAGAATTAAAGTCAGTTGAGTTTAATGTACCAGTAGAAGGATTGAAGTATAACTTTGAGTTTGCAACTGTAAAGGTTTGCTCAACACCTGAAGTCTGATCAGTAAATACAACAAAGAAGTCTGAATTAGTTGAAGTATCATTCGCAACTGAAGAACCAATTGAGTTAATTGCATTAACGAGGCTACTCTTATCGGGTGTTGTGAGTTGAATAATATCGCCAACGTCTGATCCGACTTTATTAAAGTCAGTTACCCATGCTCCAAAAGTATCTAATAAACCAATGCTAGTCTGTGCCATTATCGTTTCTCTACTAGTTGATGAAGTAGTTGTTTAATTTCACTCATATCATTCTTTAGAGAAGCAACTTCTTCTTTTATAATTTCTGTTTCATCATCTTTTCTTCGTCTCAAAGCCTTTACTGCTCGAGCTTGTTCAATTTCATTACTATTTATATTCACGATTGCACCCGTCCTTGCGTCTCTAGCTATTCCTTGGTGCCCTTCTACTGCTATAAATTTCATTATGTAGCCAGTGCGATTACTCTTAAGTCTTGAATGACAGGAACTTTTGCACTACTTGTTGATCTAAATACAATCTTCAATTGATATGTTGTAAATGGTGTAAGTGTACCATTTAATCCACCGACTAAGTATCGATACTCTCTGAAGATGTTCGGATTCTCATCAGACGGTACTGAATTTTCAGGATTAACTAAAGTGTAGTTTACATCACGAATGTTTGTACCTTCATCAGCGGTTCTAAAGTAAACTTGGAAGTCAGCAACAGAAGGTTTGTTTGCAGCAATCAAGATACGTAAACCAACCGCAGTTTCTGCAAGTGAGATTGGAGTTGTAATGTGTCTAGCTAGATGCGAACCACCATCTGCATCAGTTTCATTTACAAAGATGAGAGGTGTGTTAAATCCAACCGTAGCTCTATCAGAATCTTGTTTATCAATTAAGTTATTAAATAAGCTAAGCGATGTACGTTGCATGTCTACAACTGGTGATACATCAACTGAATTCGTTGAGAGACGAAGATTTATAGTTGATGATTTAGCACCAATATTTGTAGTTTGAACTACTGAATGGCCAATCATTTTTGGCGCAGTTGCTATATTATTCGTATTGATAGCAATTGAAGAGAACGAAGTATCTTTCACAAATCTCGTTTCGGTGCCAGCTGGTGATCTGCCAGAAGTAAACTTACCAAATGCATTAAGTCTTGTTCCAGCATCAGGAATCAAAGTTTGTACGTTTGGACTTAATACATCCCATAATACATTACGAGTAGCTTCTACACCTGATCCACCAGCAACTATTGATGATGTGGCTGAAGAGTCAGCATATACTTTATATCCAAACAGATCTGGATGTGCAACTATTCTGTTACCTGTTATTGAAGAACCTAAAATACCTGCAAAAGAACCAGCAGAATCTATACCTCTAAAGTTAACTGTATCACCTGAATCAAATCCATGATACGGATGACTTACTGTAAATATATTTGATCCTGAGTCAAAGTTAAACGGATCTGCAACTAACTCTCGTCTTGGTACATCAGCATTTTCAAGAATTACTTCAGCTTCCTGATGTAAGAAGTTAGCTTTGAACAATCTAAATGTCATATCTTTTGTTTGATCGGCTGACCATGTTCTACCATTTTGAGATTTAAACAAAGATCCTAATAATGGCTGACGTGTAATACGTTTCTCGGTTGAACCAATAATGAATTCACCTGGTTCAGCAACATAAACTGTATAGTCAATTGTATCTGAAAGTAAACATAATGCATATTCCTCACCACCAGCGAGATACACTGGTTCTTCAAATACAAAGTCTGTGCCATTTGCTAACATCGAAGCTTCTGTATTGCTTGGAACAGTTGTAACTTGGTTCGGTGTTAGTACTCTTAATCCGCCAGGAACTGCTGTGTTAGCAGATGGGTGGCCATTAACCATTGGTCTTATTTCCATGGCAACTGGTGCAGGGTTATCTCCACCAGCAACATCTGGTTTCGATGCAAAGTACACTCTTGCTTTTGTTAAGAATATGCCAGTAGGTTCTGTTACAAAGAATGATTGTGCAAGTGGATCTTTACCACCGCCGCCTCCACGATTTGTGACAGTTTCTGTTGTAGTAGTAGTTGTAGTTGTTGTAGTAGTAACAGTAGGTTCTGTAACTACAGGAGTGTTAGTAACAACAGTCGGTGTATCTACAACGACTCTTGGCGGTGCAGGTGGTGGAGGTGGAGGAGTAGTGTCAACAACATCTCTTTCGCCACGTACCGTAATTACTCGAGTACTTTGAATCGTTTGTTCAACTGTCTCAATTACACCATTTGCTTCATAAAATCCTGATGCTAAGGATGTAGAGTTTGCTGCTCTCGCTGAGTTAGCATTTGCAAGTCTAAACTCTCTACGTCCAGTTCTAAACCGAAGAGCATTTGTGTTAGGAATAAAGAATGAACCTTCAAGTACACCATTTGCATCAGATGTTAAAGACGTAGCGCCGTCTGGGTGTACTGTTGCATTTTGAAATCTGTTACCAAAATCTTCGGGATCATCTGACATACGAACAAATGCTTCTTCGCGAACAAAGTTATTCACATCTGTTTCGTCAAAGAATGCATAGTATTGCTGATTAGGTGTAAGACCAAACGCTCTGAAATGAATCATACGAGATCTCATAAATGGTATGATAGCAACATCAACCACTCTTTCACCTACGACTTCACGAATCGTTTCATCACTCACAACTCTATCAGTTGTAGTAGTTTGAATAAATCCTTGAGAAGTTCTATCGGTTGCAAATACTGTACCGGTTAGATCTTCTGAAGCTTCAGCTTGACCTTGCCAGTTCCATTGCCACTCATTAAATAAGAGTGCGTTATCAGCAGCAAGTCTATTACCACCATCAACTGCTCGTGGCGCAGTGAGTTCTGTTTCTCTCCACTCGTCTGATGCTGGGGAAAGTTCAATGACACCTTCGTTAATTGATACTGCGAATGGATTAATGTTTTCTACGCCAGATGCTTCATCTTGAAAAATAAATTCAGCATCATTATGGGCGATGTAGATATTATCACCCTTCTTAACTGCTTGAGTACTTAAATCTGAATCGTAAATTAAACGTATATTAGTTTGATTGGCTTGAGGTCTTAATACTTTCGCTCTTGGATCAATAGCAGCAGAATATGCTGGATCTCTAGTATCTGAGAATCTATGATCAGCAAAGTTATCTGCTAAGAAACCTGCTTTAGTTCTTGGCAGTCCTGAAGAGTCAAACACCTGAAGAGTGTTTGTGTTGATCTCAAGTAGGTTCAGTGAAGTAACTTCTTCAAGAGTATTGATTCGCCTATCTAGCTGACCAATGTCTTTCATAGTGTATCGTCTATTGTCAATAAGCTGAGTACCTAAGTCAGAATCATTTAATGTGTTTGCATTAAATGTAATTTTATATAGTTCTATAGCATTTGATGGTGTCTGTGGAAACTGAGGTGTAAAGTCTGCAGCACCTTGAATTAATTTAAGATTTGCTTCTGTATCAATTACTAGTTTATCTTTACGACCTAAGTAGTATGTTGCATCAAGCGTAATTAAATCTGTGTTCTTTGGAAGTGAATTAACTTTAGCAGTAGCGCCAGAGAATCCAGTTCCAGCATCATTAACTCTTGGACGGAAGTCTACTACGTCTCTGAGTTGTACAGTATCACCATTAGCAAGAATATGTGATGGAATATCTGCATAATTAATTGAATATGAGTTAACTGAGAAGAAGTCACCAGCACCATGTGCAAAGTGTCTAAATCTTGCAAACACATTTCCTGAAGGTACACCACGTCCACTCTTAACTATAAGTCTACCTAGATCATAAAAGTTATCTCTTTGGCCATTATCAAACCTAAACGTAGATGTTAGATCATCACCGTTTGAATCTATTGCACGGATTCTTGAAACATCGAAGATGTCTGCTTTGCCAAGATCTAAAAATTTAAGGCCGTTGCCATCTGAATCCAATGCGCTTGTTACTGTAGTTTCGGTAAGTGTCTTTGCTCTTGATGTGGCGGCTGATTTATTTACAAACGCTAGAACTTCAAGGTTTGAACTCGCTGCGCCTGTACCAGCGATTGTGGCTGTAGTTGTACCAGCACCAGATATTGTAACTGCGCTTGAAATATTTTGACCTGATGAGTCAATAGCAACTACCCAATCAGAAAGTCCTGCCCAGGTTTCTCCGCCCGCTAATAATCCTGAACCAAGAGAAGCATTCCCTGCACCATCTGTTGTGATAGTAAATCTTTTCTGAGCTTCATATGAAATATCAGCAAGTGTTCTAGGTCTTGTATTTGGGAGAGGAAAGAATAAATCGTTGTTCGCAGCATCATTCAATACCGCAACATTGTTTGAAAGAACAAGATTACCATAGTTAGCTGAGTCTGCAGCAATACTTTTTACTGATCGGAAAGAGTTATTACCAGACATTTGTATATCGAATAAAGATAACTTATAAAGTGCACCATCTTCTTCCACATTTCGAATTTTTGCAGTACCAATCGTAGTACCTTGGTTCGCGGCGGAATCTCTAAGATTCCATTGTTCCATTTCGTTTACGTTTGGAACACCTACCAATGAATCTACTTCAATAAAGTTTCCATAGTTAGCCGCAACTACTTCGTTATTAATTGTAGATGATGCTGAAGGCTTTTGAAAACGTATCTTTGTATGTCTATTGATAGCTGCTCTGTAACCATTAATGTAAGCAGTACCTTCACTTACGTCAGCAATTAAATGCGTTGTAGCAGAATCTTCATCAAACTTAAGTTTAAAAGGACGAACAATATAGTTGCCTGATTCTTCTTTAGTACGAAGAGCCATGACTTCATTTATCTCATTATAGCCAGAAGTTGCAGTAGCTTCATCGACAATCACAGAGTTTTTAATCTCAGCAAGATAAACAAACATCTCATCTGAATCAACATTTGCTTGATCAATAAGTGTTAAACGAATTCTATATCTATCTGCACCAGGCGCTGAAGTGTTTGGTACATCGCCTTGGTTATCAAATAAGGCATTATCGTCAGTAACAGTTACAACATCTTCAACTGCTTTAAAACCAATCGTGCCAGTGTAAGCTGGTGAATACTTTTGTATGATTAATGACTGAGCAGCCGCGAATACAAAATGACCTTTTGCAAAGAAATCTCCGCCAGCAATTGAGAAGCGTGAACCTCTACCAATTGCAGGATTTGATGCTGTGTTTGTTGTTTGAACTGTAAGTGTATTTGTTCCGTCAGTTATATTTTCACCAGGTGTCAGTCTTAACTGTGAGGTTGCTGATGTTGCATCACCAAGATATTGTACATATAACGTTGCAGGATCAGATCCTGAAATTGCAACACTCTCAAGAACTTTTACTCTTACGTTTGAAGTTGCGCCGGTAAATATATTTCCAGCTATAGAAGCTGTTGGAAGAGCATTTGAAGTTGTGTTTAATTTTACAAATTCATAGTTTGTATTTAAAAGTGGTCCGCCTGGATTAACAGCAGCACCTTCATTAAAGACATTACGACCAAAACGAGCAATTTCGCTTTGGATGATAGTTTGCATCTGTGTTAATTCACGAGCTTGTAATGCTTTACCGCTGTTAAATAGAATTCTATGATAGTTATCACTATCTGCAAAATCATCTTTATACGTGGTTGCGAATATTTGTTGTGTTACTTTGCTGACCATGTTTTAATAACTCTTATAGTTGTACAATAATTTTAATGTCTTGTAGTTCTCCGGCTGATCTTGTAACCGCTGAGCGATTATCAATATAGAGAACCTCACCACTGTATCTATTTATTGTCGCAGGTTGATCTGAATCGAGTGTAGCTGTGCCCGTAACTGTAGCACCTAGTGCGTTTTGAGCAGTTAATGATTCTCCAGCTTGAAAGACTTTGAATCCTGATGTTTCAGTTTGATGATAAAATACTCCAGCTGCAGAATCAGCAGAAGTTACATAAGCTTTCGCACCAGACGTAGCACCGACCACGAACGTATCATTTGTGAATGCTGTTGCACCACCTTGGAATGTTAATTTACGAAGTGTTGAACCAGCATTGGCAGTAAAGTCTGAATCTGTAGCAGTTATTCTTGGATTACGAATTAAGCCTACTTGTCTAAAATCTTGATTAATTAGCAGTGTACCATTCTCATCAGCATCTGGCCTACCATTGAACATAAGCGCGTTTGATCTTAAATCATTACGAGGATCTTTACCGATACCACCTGGAGTAGATAATATTGCTCTAGCTGATGCTGCGCCTGTTGAGAAGCTTACGTTTGCAAAAGAATATCCGGATCCACGGTTTGTCATTTCAAGTTTTACAACTGCACCGCCTGATATTGTAGCAGTCGCTTGAGCTGAATCTCCGTCTCCAGTAATTGTAACTGTAGGTGTACCAGAATATCCTGTCCCGCCACCAGTCACGGCTAATCCTACAATCTCACCTGATACTGCAGCATTCTGAACGTTTATTTGTAAAGTTTCAAGAGGATTTGATGCGGAATCTAATAACTCTACGTGTTGAAAGTTTGCAGATAAGAATCGATTTGCTTTAAGTGCAGTAATTGAATACAAGAACTTCCATACGTATCCATCTGCAGTTGTAAAAGGCGTAGTTAAAGTGCCAGTTGGTTCAATTGTAGATGTCACAGCAGCACCAGTTGCGTTCTTACCTTGCTGTAAACAAATGTATATTTGATTGGCATCTGTTTTTACATAGTAAGCATTTGATGGATAGGCTGTAAAGTTATCATCATAGGCGCTGTATATCGTACCAGATGACCAATTGTAACGTGGAACAATATGAGAAACATCTTGTATTTTTTTAACACCCTGTAATGATCGTCTAAATAAATCGATTGTTCTTGCTGATTGAACAGGTGTTACAACGTTATCTGAATCATCCCATAGTTCGGAACGACCAAGACCAACGTAGTATTCGCTACCTGCGCTATCAAAATCAGATTTTATTTCTGCAAGAAGATCTCTCTTAAGTGTATCAGTAATAATTGCTGGCATATTGTATCTCTTACGTAATTGTTAAGAAGTTGTCTGAATCACCAAATAGGTGCCAATTGGAACCAGTCCAAATGCATTCAGCAGCCCCGTTTTGGCTAAGTGTGAATGATGTACCTTGACCAAAGCTTGTTGGTGTAACTGTTGCTGCACCAGTATTAATATTTACAAACTTTTTAGATTCACCTACAACTACACCATTAACCATTGTCATGGTCAAAGAACCAGTTGAGTTGAATAAAGTCAAAGGAACTAACAAAGAAACTGCACCAGAAGATGTTTTTGTTTCTGATGAGTAGGCAACTTTACGCGTATGGCGAATGGCACCAGTACCTTTAGCTGCTAGATCTAAATTGATATTTGTATTATCACCAACCGCTGCTATGATAGGTGATCCTGTAGTAGCTGCGTTTGTGATTGAAATGTCATTTACTGCTGATGCTGTAGCTGTAAAGCGAATCATCTCTGCACCATTAGCATCATTGATACCAGTATTAATAACTGGAGTACTTAATGTAGGTGATGTCAAAGTTTTATTTGTAAGCGTATCTGCTGTGGCTCTACCTACAAGTGTATCGGTTGACGTTGGTAATGTCAACACACCAGTATTTGATATGATTGAAATAACTGGTGCAGTTAAAGTTTTATTTGTAAGCGTTTGAATTGCTGTAGTTAATATTACTTCACCAGAAGAATCCGGAAGTGTAATGGTATTATCTTTTGTAGGGTTTGTAACACCTAATGTCGTTTCATGAGCATTAGCGCTATCACCTTCAAATATAATTCCTGCAGCTGTAAAACCTACGTTAGTAGATAAAGTAGCACTGTCTCCACCTAACTTTGTGTAAACTTCTATAAAGTTTTGATTAATCTTTTGAGCTGCATCGCGGAGCGTATCGCCGTCTCTGGCGTTTGCCGATGTGCCTCTACTAATCGCTTGTCTTGTCATGTTAGAATCCGTTTTTCTTTACATTATTTATAATAGATTTCATGTTATTTGAAGTGCATAGCCGTCAGAATCACTATCCCACAATTCATTTCTTGCTTGGTCTGTTGTTTCAACTGTATTAGACATTCTCATTGCAGCTGGTATAGTGGCTGCGCTATCTTCATCGAATGTAAATCCATCAGTAATAATTGTATCTTTAATGTTATTATACATTGCAGCCGCTTGTTCGATTGTCATAGTCTGATAAGAAGCAATCTGTTCGTCTATTGTAAATCTAACTTCTGAATCTGCAATTATTCCAATGCCTGTCATTTCTAGATCACCAGTTAGTGAAGCTAAACCAGTAGCACTAAACAATGGATCAGCAGAATCAGCAAAATTATCAGGCATACTATTAACATCAAGATCACCGACGCCAACTATCAGTGTTTGTGCACCAAGAAAGAATCCAGCTGGATGGACAAATGCTTTGTATAGTTCTCTCCAAGTAGCAACCGGCACTTCTGATTTTACAAGAATAGAAAGAATTTGATTTAGTGCACCATCTTGAATAACTTTTTGATTCTCAAAACCAATTTCAGATTCACCTACAATAAACAGGTCTCGTTTCGGAAACGAAATTTCAACCTCTGAATTAAAGAATGCTCGAAAGAAGCCTTCTGATGAATATAAAGAACCTTTGACTCGATAAAACTGTGATACTAGTTTCATTGCAAATCTTGGTTCTAAAAAGAAATTTTGATTTAAGATTCCTTGGCCAAGTTCCTTTAAGATATTATCAATGAAACTGACATTAGTAGCTTCAATATCACGAACATCATACATAGCATGAATTGCAGATGCGAAATTAAATGTTGCATCAGAATCCATGAATTCATAGTACTTATCAAGAAACGTGATAAGTGTTGGATACTCAGATAGATAGTGTTCAGGTAAGACTTCACTTACTTTACTTTCTCTAAAATTAAGAGGCTTTCTATCAAAGTCTGTTAAAGTTTTCATGACAGAGCCGTTACCGTAGTTTCATAATCCAGTACACCACGAGCTGATGTTCTATTTGGATCTAAGTCTAAGATATAATTTCTTAGTGGTTTAACGGTTGATTGGTTTGCTGGAACTGTTGTAAGTAAAATATCTGATCCGACTGAAATAGCAGTAGGAGCAAATCCAACTAAGTTCACTCTTCCTGTGGCTGGGAAGTACTGGCCGATGTTATCGACTTCAACATTATTATCAATGTCAGCAACTTGCAACTTAGTTGAAGATAACTCGTTTCGTATTGTACACAACTTACCGTTGAATGTAAAGGTGTTTGTAGTTATTTTTGCTGTTGCAGAATCTGGACTAGCTATTGGCATCGGAAGATAAATGTCATACGTACGAACGGTGCTTAGTGCTGGTGTAAATGATTGTCTTACTGTTACATCTACTTTACTGTTTAATACAGCACCATCTAACTCATCAATAGTTGTAAGCAAGCTTGATCTTCTAAATATTCCACCGAATACTTTTAGATTTGTTGTAAAGAAATTTTGTACAGCAGTAATAACCTGAGATTCAACTATATTAACAGGTGTTGTTGATAAGTTGGGGTTATAATTAAATGTTACGCT
>Ga0181379_1000405_pt1 | contig 21701 bp, 28 predicted proteins | sample 2SPOviralmetaG_FD_130115 | JGI IMG/M metagenome (GOLD analysis project Ga0181379, IMG submission 130115) | Marine viral communities from the oligotrophic San Pedro Time Series (SPOT) site, San Pedro Channel, CA, USA - 2 SPOT_SRF_2009-07-10 | ecosystem: Environmental > Aquatic > Marine > Strait... | reverse complement strand
CTATTATGGCTGCACGTGGTCTAGGTGCTTCATCTATGGCAGGTCAAGCTATTATTCAAGCTGCTATGGAGAGTGCGTTACCTATCGCTGTACAGGATGCACAGACCGCTGCCTCATTTGAGATGCAGAACCTGAGCAACCGCCAACAGGCTGCAATGTTTGCTGCAGAGAAACGTGCTGAGTTTCTTAACCTAGAGTTTACACAAGACTTCCAGACACGTGTTACTAACGCTGCTAAGATCAGTGATATTGCTAACATGAACTTTAGTGCAGATGTACAGGTTGCACTAGAGAATGCACAGATGGCACAGACTGTAGACCTAGAAAACCTTAGCGCTAAGAATGCTAAGATAATGGCTGATGTTGCAGCTATGTCACAGGTAGATGTAACCAACCTCAACAACCGTCAGCAAGCTCAGGTACAGACAGCTAATGCGTTCCTTAGTATGGACATGCGTAACTTAGACAACGAGCAACAGACATCTATGTTTAAAACACAAGAGATGGTTAACGCTATGCTGAGTGACCAAGCCGCTGAGAACGCTGCTTTACAGTTTAATGCTACCTCTGAGAATCAGACTAACCAGTTCTTTAGCTCTCTTGCTGCACAAGTATCGCAGTTTAACTCAGAGCAAGCTAATGCTTTGGCACGTTTCAATGCAGGTGAAGCTAACAGCTTAGCACAGTTTAACACTACGCAGAGTAATGCACGTGACCAGTTCAATGCACAGAACCATTTAGTTGTAGCACAAGCAAATGCTGAGTGGATAAACAAGTTTACTACTGCTGAGAATGCTGCAGACAACCAAGCAAACCGGGATGCAGTATTGGCTGCAAATAACTTTACAATGACAGGCTATAATAATATGTTGCAGCGAGAGCGTGACATACTTAGCTGGGCGTGGAGTTCAGGTGAATCCGCTGCAGAAAGGGAATCAAATGTTCTCGTTGCTAAGATTGCTGCTGATGCTAAGTCTGGTGATGCTGTTGATCCCCTCGCCTCTGCAAGCGGAAAAGTACTTGCTGCAATTGCAGATAACGCAATTGATCTTATATTCTAAGGATAATACTATGCCATTTCAAGACTATGGATATAAACCCTCAGGCATTACACGCCCTAGAGCGCGGCCTACACCTAAGCCAAGTAGCTCATCCTACTACTCTGGCGATGAGTTCGGTTCAGGCAATATCTTTACAGAGACTAGTCCCGGCGCTAGTACTGTAAACTTTGGTAACACGTATAGCAATAACAATGATAATGACAACAACAGCTATCAAGCTCCATCTTTAGTGCAACCACCTGCGCCTGCTGTAACTGCCCCTGCTGCACCTACACCTGCACAGATTGAAGCAGAGAGACAGGATCGTATTGCTAGAGTGTTTGAAGCTGCAGGTGCTACACTACCTCAGGATACAGGTAGAGGTGGTAGAGCAGGTAGAGGTATAGATCTATATAGCCGTGATATATTTAAGACACCCTTTGTAGCTACTCCAGACAACACACAAGAGATTGAAGATTACCTACAACGCACTGCAGTAGATGATGCACTACGTGAGGCTTTAGGTATACCTGATGTGTATCAAGGTATCCCAACAGCAGAAGAACCGGAGCCAAACATTGATATGTCTGTACTCCAAGCTGCTCTGATGCCTGAGCCTATCACTGTAGAAGAACTACCTGAGGATAGGATGTTTGAAGGCATGGACGGCAGCTACATGTTTGAAGACATAGATGAGGAGCAGCCTAAAGGATTGATGAGTCGTAGGTTTGATACTAAAGGTGAGACCCCAGCACGAGAGCTTCCAGAAGTACTGAGCATCCCAGAGGCTGCGAGTTACATGGGTAGAAAACGTGCGGGACTTATCATGGAGGGTATAAACAAACTCTTTGGTATGTTCCCACCTAAGACAGACGTAGAGAAGCAAGCTAAATCAGAGCTAGAATACTTCCTAGACGCCCAGCCTGAGAGTTCTCTCCCTGACTTCTTTAAGTATGTACCAGATAAAGTACAGCTTGCTGAGTACATGAAGGGTAGAGCAGAACGCAAGAAGGCTGCAGGGCTTATGACACGCCCTAGAGCTAGACCTGAGGGGTTAGATGCTCCCAACAAGAAAGAGCAAGCTAAAGCGGTACAGAAATACCTAGGCATAACAGTAGACGGAATCTGGGGGAAAGGCTCAACTAGGAAGCTAGCAAGTTGGCAATACCAAAACGGTATCCCTGCCTCTGGAGAGATAGATGAGGCTACTATTGAGGCTATGAAAGACCCCACTACAGAAGACCCTCGCAAAACAAAAGTGTTAAAGTCTGTACTAAACAGTGCCGGAAATGCACCTGTCCTATCCAAAGTAAAATCTTGGGCTAAAGAAAACATCAAAGATCCAACTAAGGCTGCAGCATTTGTAGCTACTGTTGAAGCTGAAACAGGTGGTAGGTCTTTGGTAGAGGGAGGACATACATTAAGGAGTGCTGTAAGAACCTTTGTAACTAACAATAAGTATATGCACGTAGGTAACGACACCAGTAAACCTTTGACCGCTAAGGGGTTAAGACGTAAGCAAAAACTAGAAGCTTTAGGTAGTAACGCTACAGGTGATGAGATATTTGATTTCATATACGGGCCTGATGCAGATGCTATAGGCTCTAACCTAGGTAATACCCAAGCAACAGATGGGTCAAAATACAAAGGTAGAGGGCTTCTTCAAATCACAGGCAGAGAAAACTATAGAAAAATAGGTGACATTATTGGTGTTGATCTTATAGCTAACCCAGAAAAGGTCAACGATCCTGAATATGCAGCGGCAGCGGCTATGGCATATCTTTCATTACCAGGAAAAGACTTCTTTAGCGGAGATCTCACAAGCAGTAAGCTTGCTAGTGCTATAGGACATACGGGATCAGCTTCTGCACGTTGGAATAGGACAACGCAACTGAAGAACGAGATGTATCCCTAATGTTCGGCCTACCCCTAGAACTTATCACCATGCTATTCTCTACCGTGCTAGGTGGGGTTATGTCTATGATAGGTCAGAACGCTAAGAACAAAGCTAAGCAACAAGAGATGCTAATCGGTGCCACAAACCAAGCACGTGAGCATGGCAAGACAGACACACACTTCGCATGGACACGTAGGCTCATTGCTTTATCTGCAATCTTTGCTATTATAGTCTTGCCAAAGCTTGTGGCTGTATGGTATCCTGAGGTTAGCGTTATTGTAGGTTACACAGAAGTACATGGTGGCCTATTCAATTGGATCTTTGGTGGTGATGGCACAGTACAGTGGCAGGCAGCACGTGGGTTCGTTATCACACCCCTAGACACACACATCGTTTCCGCCATTGTAGGTTTATACTTTGGCGCAGGTTTCACTAAGTAAGGTATTATTATGGCTACAGCATTTGATAGACCCATTCCGGGGCAGTCTCTCACAGGAGAGCCTCGCAATGTTCCGTGGGAGCAGCCTGCTGAGATGAGCAGTGTTGAAGAGGTAACAAAGTTTTACATTAATAGATTAGCTAATCAGGATGTTATTGATGACTTTGGTGCTTTGTCTCAGGCTGGTATCTCACTTGCACCTATCGTAGAGTCTGTCTATCTGGTGGGTGTAATGCGTGGTATACATAGCCTTGATACGGGTATGTTAGCTGCACCTGTAATCCACACCTTTCTAAAGCAGGCTATTGAGTCCATGGGTATCTCTGTTAAAGATACAAGTGATGACCCCGATAAACGTGCAGAGGCTGCAGAGATGGAACGCTTCCGCTTAGTCGCTAACAAGTACCTTGTATCTGAGGAAGACGATGATATGTCTGACCCAGGTAAGCAGATGCTTAGTGAAATGCTAGAGGAAGAAGGCGAAGCTGAACAACCTGCAGAGGATGTAATGCCAGAAGAAACAATGAACGAAGAGCCTAAGGGCTTGATGGCAAGGGGTTAAGACATGGCATTTGATTGGAAAGATTTTGCGGCTGCATTCCTAGAAGGTACAGCAGAAAACATTGAGCGCCGTGGTGAAGAAGCTAGGGCTTATGAAGAAGAGCAGAAGGCAGCAGCTAAGCGTAATGCAGAGCTTATTCGTAACCGTGCCGCTAAGGCTAAAGAAGCTGCTAGTTATGCTCGTAAGGCCAAAGCATATCTAGGTAGTCACCCTGAGGCAGACTTAATGGTAAGAGCCGCTATGTCGGCTGGCCCTACAGAGATTGTAACCTTGTACCAAAAGCTAGAGGCTGCAGCCAACCAGCCAGGACAGAATGGTAAGCTAGGTGAAGCAGATATTGATGCTTTAATTAATATGCCGGAGCTTCCTGGGGTAGATAATAAGTATATTGATATGGGCTTAGAAGACTTTGCTATGCAGACCTACGGTGCAAGTAAAGATTCCCTCATACGTTCAGCAGAAGAACAAGAAGAGGTAGGCTTAGTAGGTCAACTCTTTGGTTTCGGTGCAAAGCAACGTGTGGATAGAGAGCTAGGCGAACAGCAGTATGGTATGGGTATGTCTATCTCAGACATCAATGACCTAGCAGAGCAGTCTGAATACCAGAATATTATTAAGGATGCTTCTCTTACCTACGGTACACTAGATCGTTTTGACTTGGATGATTACACTAAGTTTGATGCTATTATCACTAAGGCTATGAAAGATGCCGTGGACGCCAATGAAAAAATATTAAATGAAGCCAATGTTGGAACTGGTGCATCTTTCGCTACTTCAGAAGAACGAGCTACATTTAAGAGCGATATACAACGTAACGCAGCAGAGCCTCTTATTGCTGAGAGCGTAAGAGAGAACCCCCGTATGCTGCAAAGCCCTAGTGTAGCACAAAGAATTGTAGCTGTAATGGGTCAAGAATATCTTGATGAGTTATATGTACAGTACGGTATCTTTACAAAAGATCAAATAAGAGAGATGCGCAATGGTGTAGAAGCAGAGCCAGCAGCAGCAGGAGCAGAACCATCAGAGCCAGCAGCAGCAGGAACAGAGCCAGCAGCAGCTAGTGCCACTCCAGATACAGCAAATGTAGCACCTAGACCTGAAGCTACTATAGACCCCCTAGATCTTAACCCTGCTCCAGATGAAGCTGTTGAAGAGTGGAACAGAAAGTATGAAGGTAAGTACGATCCCATTACAGGTGCGCCTATTATAGTAGGTAAGCGTCCTGCCTTGGACGAGTACCGTGAAGAAAGACGTATAGCTGGTGGTCGCATGAGAAGGGTATCCCTACACACGGAGTGGATGGAAAAGTATGGTGATACACATGATCCAGAAACAGGTCTACCTTTGCCAGTAGAGGAATAGAGTAATGGATAAGAGCGCTTACATTAGAGCCTACAAATCATCCTTGACTAGCAAGCCAGTAGAATTGCCTACACTCAAGCTAGACCCTGAGGATGACTTTGTTATTGATCCCAACGTCACACTCAAGAAGGATGACCTGAAGCAGAACAACTATATAAATCCTATCCGTGACTACATGGTTGCACGTAAGGGTGTAGACTACAACGAAGTAGAAGACGATAAACTTGTAGATGACTTTGTAGAACACATGCGTTACTTCAACGCTAACACTGTGTCTACTGCAGGTGAGGTGCGCTTTGTTAGTAAGGCAGACGAAGCTGCTAAGCTCAAAGCTAAGAAAGCCTATCAGATCTATGACCAGTTAGGTAACGTCTTTATCAACGATGGTGTTGCAGGTGCTGTAGGTGGTATCTGGGATTACGTTACTGCTGCAGCCACTGACCCTACAAACTACTTGGGCTTACTTACAGGTGGTGTTGCTCGTGTTGGTGCAGGTGGTGCATCCTTAGGTGGTAAGCAAGTAATCAAAGCTGCTGTACGTAATGCTGGACGTGAAGCACTAAAGAGTGGTGCTAATAAAAAAGCTGCTCAAGAGGCTGCAAAGAAGGCAGGCATAGAGGCTGCTGATCGTGCGCTGACTAAAGGCTACACTAAGACACAAGCAGACAAGATTGCTGCTCAAGTAGAAGCTAAGATGGCACTTGAAGGGCCACGTGCTTTAGCTAAACAGTCTATGCTTTCTGCTCAAGAGGATTTGTTTAAGCAGGCAGGTAAACGAGCCTTGAAGCAAACTACTGCGCTTGATGCTAGTGCTGCTATGTTACAGGATGTAATGAACCAGAACGCTAGGTTAGAGGTGAATGCACAGGAGTCATATAGTGGAGCACAAACTGCATTCTCATCCTTACTGGGTGGTGTTGCTGGTGCAGCACAGCTAGGCTTTGGTAAGTTCCGTGGTGCCTCAGGCTTTGCTGATACAGGTGATCCTCTTGAGCGACTAGCTAACGTGTCCATTGAAGAGGCTACACCTTTCCTTAAAGCTACGGAAGCTAAGAAAGCGTCAAAGGCGATAGTAGATGCGGTATCTACATGGGAAGATAAAGTGGCACGTGGTGCAAGCTTTGATGGGGAGGGTGGTATTACAGCATCACTTATCAAGCATATCATTATTGGCGAAGATGGTAAGGGTGGTGTCGGTAAAGTTGTAAAGGATATGGGCTACAAGGTAGACCGTAACTTAAAGACAACAGACTTCATTACTAACGTAATCCGTTACATGCCCCAAGAGGATCTAGCAAAAGCAAACACTATTATAAAGAAACGTATAGGGGTACACTTAGGTGACTATGATGAGGTAGGCATTAACCTTAGTGATCTTATTGCTGCTCGTATTAGTGATGCTGCTAAGCAAATGAATGTAATGTCACAGCTACGCCGTACCATAGACTCCGGCATTGTTGCGTCCTCTGACGCACTTGAAGCTACCATGAAGAATGTAGAAGAGAACACTACACCTGCAGAGAAAAAAGAATACCTCAAGTATACACAGGGTGTATGGAAACGCTTGCTTGTTTCATCCCCTGCTACAACAGCACTTAACATTGCAGGCTACGGTCAGTTTGCTGCAGGTCAAACCCTTGCAGATATATTCAATGCTGGTATGTATGGGCTTCAAGGTATCGGTACATCTGTTACTAATAAGGCTGCATCTAAGGAAGCGTTCCGCCGTATGAGAGCGCTTACTACTATTCAAGGTCAGAAGATCCGTAACTTTGCAGATCCATATACAACACGTGATGCGTATCTTAAACTGTTAGAACAAAACCCTGACATTGAGAAGGCATTGTTTGAAACCTTTGCAGGTGGTGTAGATGCTACAGCTAAACGTCACGGTATTGACCCTACAAACACAGCGTTTAAAAACATAGAAGCGGTAACAAACGCAGCCAACACTATCACAGGTGTGCGTATTCAAGATACCTTTACTAAGTCACAGATGTTTATGGGTGAGTTGGATAAGGCAGTACGTTTTAAACATGGCAAGACCCTCAAAGAAGTCATCAATGGTACAGATGATACTCTTCTTGATGATGAGGTGATGCAGTCTGCCTTAGATACAACACTCAAGTCTGTGTTCTCTAAGGACTACACCGCTAAGAGCCAACCTGAACTAGTGCGGCAACTAGCAAATGGTGTTGAGACATTCTCAAGCATACCTGGCTTAGGTACTATCCTGCCGTTTGGGCGTTTCTTTAACAACGTTATTGCTACAGCATACCAATGGTCTCCCTTGGCAGCACCTGAACAGTTTGTAAAGTTTGTTCAACGTGCTCGTAAGGGACAGAAGGCAGATCTCTCAGAGATGGAGGCCGTTGCTCGTATGACGATAGGTACATCTGCGTTGGGCATGGCTGCTGCATATGATCAAGAGCGCCGTGATAAGGGTCTAGCTTACAATGAGATTGATGTAGGTGGTGGTACTATTGTGGACGCTAAGAACACCTACCCCTTCTCTGCCTTCCTAGCTGCAGGTCGCATAGTAAATATGATGGCTCGTGATGAGGATGTCCCACCAGAGTTGATACAGGAGGTGGGTACTCAGTTAGCTGTAGGCCAGTTGGCACGTGACGCACAGTTTGGTAATGACATTAACAACCTTCTGGACATCATGATAAACCAAGACGCAGGCGCACGTAAAGCTTCTGCTATGGGCTTAGCTAAGATAGGCGGTAACTTTGTATCAGGCTTCACTAGACCGCTAGATGCTGTCAACAAAGTAGTAGGCTTTGCTATGGGTACTGATGCAGCCAAGGATGTACGTCAAGCAGACGGAACTTCCCAAGTCTTTACTCAGTCTGCTACTAAGTATGTAGACAATCTGTTTGAAGTGTTCAGCGATAAGGTAGATGCTGTAACAGGTGAGGAGCTACGTGTTGCTACACGTGAGGGGCAGATATATGATGCTAACCCCTTTGCTCGTGTCTTTGGTTTGACTATCAAGCCTGCACGTACTGGTACAGAGAAAGCATACTCTATGGCTGAGATGTTTCCTTGGCAGGCATCTGAGCGTAGCAAGATCCCAGGTTATGATAGGGCGTTTAACTCTATCATTGCCCCTATGTTAGAGAGGAAAACAAATCAGCTTCTACGCACTAAAGCATTCCAAGAAGGTAACCTCACTCAGCGTAGAATGATGCTAAAGAATGTAGTATCAGACTCTAAGGCGGAGGTACGTAAGTACATGAAGGCTGGAGGTGGCGGTACAGAGAATGCCATGCTGTCACTGGTACGCACAGCAGAGCAGAAAGCCAACAAAGAGATACGCAATGAGGCTAAGCGCTTGCTCAAGGAGAGACGGGGTATTGATGCTAGTCCACAGGATATGAACTATCAGGAGTTAACTCTGTATATATCTTATATAGACTATTTAAAGGACATATACGAAGAAGCAAGTAACTTGTAACGAGAGAGGGGAGCCACTAAGCTCCCCTTTTCTTTATTGTGTGCCGTGTTTCTTAACACAGTGTCTTGCCCATAGTACCGTAGCTATAAGATGCTCTAGTGCTTTGCTCCTTTCGTCACTCTGCCATAGATTACTCTTGATGTGATTCTCTAATGCTTCAGCATGTTGGGCTAACTCATCATAGAACTTGATACGTGTACCTTCTACGTGTGCTTTCGCTTCTTGTTCTAACTTCACAGACCTTCCTTCATAAATACCTTGACCCACTCAGCGCAGATACCACTACGCACAATGTCATCAATGCCAAACTCAACTACAGGTACATCAAGCATATGCTTCTTGGCTAGGTGTATGATCTTAGCTAGACCAGACGTACCCTTTAAGTCAGACTGCTGGATGTCACCATTAAGTACAATAGTACTACCTTCACCTACACGTGTCAACAGCATCTTGATCTCTGGTATGTCGATGTTCTGTGCTTCATCTACAATGATAAACGCATTGTCAAAGCTACGTCCACGCATAAGCGCTAGTGTAGCCACTTCAATGTTACCGTTCTTTACACCTGTATCAACAGCACCACGCCCTAAGTGTTTTATCAGTACGTCAAGCACAGGCAACGCCCACGGTTGTGCTTTCTCTTCAAGCGTACCTGGCAGGAAACCAATGTCCTTACCTACAGCTACATGAGGGCGTGTGATAACAATCTTGTCAATCTCTTTGAGTGTGTACAAGTCTGCTGCACAGGTGGCTGTAACGTAAGTCTTACCAGTACCAGCAGGGCCAAGGATAAGCACTTGCTTGCTGTTAGCAATAGCACTGATTAACTTTCCTTGGTTCTCTGTCTTAGGTACAATGCCAGAGGTAGGCTTTGAAGCTGCCCCCTTATAGGTTGTCTTGCGGCGTGTACGTGTAGGCTTGTTTGGAAAATCTTGTACGTTCATGGTGTGCCTTTAAATAGTTTATTGCAGTTTCTAAACTCTCTAGGGTATCGCCTAGTATTCCTATACCTGAGTTACACGTATTACACAACCACCCTCTAAAGATCTTCTCATCGTGACAGTGATCTAAGTAAAACTCGTGATGCTCCATGTCTTTTTTACAGCAATCACATCTACTCGGTCTAGGTGGAGCATGTTTACGGATTATATTCTTTACAGCAGCCTCTTTTGCTGTACACTTTTTACAATCTTTAGCACGATAATTAGATCTATCCTCTCTTACTTGATAATATGTTACAGGAAGAAGCTCCCTGCATGTGCGACAGTGGTGATGTGGTATATCCTCATCAACCTCATCCCCATCATAGTTTAATCTGAATAGATCTAATTGCATTACGCATCCTTTGGTATGGTAGTACATACATGTACAAGAGATACATCGTCTTTGATATCTGCAGGTAAATAGTAGTACACCTCTGTCATTGCAAATGCTGCCGCTTCAACGCAAGCCTCATAAGAGTTATACATAGTAGGGGAAGCACGTACTGATGGCTCCTCCCCTACCATGAATGCTACTAGCACAAGGATATACATTACTCTTGTACTTCTTCTGTAACTTCATTGGCTAGTAGCTCCGTTACTTTAGGTTCTACATAATCATATGCTTTACCCGCTACATCGGCAGTTACTTCTATTGCTGCTACAGCAAAGAAAAATGCTACAAAAAACTCAATCATTCTAGATGTTCCTTTAGATCTGTGTAACCACCTATGTAGTTACCTTGGTTATCCCATATTTGAGGTACAGTAGTCATACCCGCTTGCTTAATTAGTGTCAATAGCCATTTACTACTGACGGTATCAAGAGAGTAGGACGTGAATCCTACCCCCTCTTTTTGCAGTAGATGCTTAGCCTTTGTGCAGAACTCACAGTTAGTTGTACCCAAGACTACGTACATCATACTAGATCCACGATCTCACAGCTATCACCTGAGCAAGCCATAGTCTGCATAGACACTGTGTTATCTTCATTCTCGTACTCATTGAGATCTTCCCAGTTAATGCTGTCAGGCATCTTAGTGAGCATCTCTTCATACTCTTCCTTAGTGCAATCCTGATAGGGTGCTTGCTGGTAGGTGTGATCTGAGTGTGGCAAGAATGACACACCCGACATCTCATCGAAGTGTTCATACACAAACGCACCTACGGCTAACCATTCAGAGTCACGAACTGAGATAGTCACGGATGGCTTATGTTCGCACCAGTGACGCTGATATGTAAGCCACAACTCAAGCTGCTCTACTGCTGTCATATCGTTACGTGTAACTGCCAACTCAGGTGACTTCACTGGGAAGCTAAACACCACAGTAGAGTCAGGCTTCATAACGCAAGGCTCATTAGGAATGCCTTGGTCAATCATGAACTGTGTTAGAGGGTCTTTATTGTCACCACGCACAGTACGAATATAGAAGGGGCTGTGACGTGCGTGAATACCACTAGCGGAATCAACCAACTGTGAGACTGTACCCGAAGGTTTAACGCAAGAGATACTAGCACTAGCAGGGATGCCAAGCAACTCAGCCCACTCAGCGTTAGTAGCCACAGCAATGGATCGTAAATGCTCAAGGGTTTTCTCCAATCCTTTGTTAGTGTTTGTCATTAGTGGGTTGTCCATGATGCCTGTCATAGACACACCAAGCAACCGCTCTTCTGCAGTGTTGTTATGCCATACCTTACGTAGGTAGGGGAACTTAATCATAGTAGACTGGATCGTACCCAAGATGGTAGCCAGCTTTACCTTACGCTCAAGATCCTCAATGGTATCTGTTGCACGAACTACGCACTCCGTTAGGTTACAAAACTGATATGGGCGTAAAATGATTTCAGAACAAGGGTTTGTACCAAACTCATGGTTAGGATCACGCCGCCCAAACTTAGCTGCTTGCTTCTTGGATGCTTCACGATTGAAGATACCACGCTCACCAGACTTAGACTCGACCAGTGATAGCCACTCACGCATGAAGGTTTCCATGTCTGGCTTCTCAGTGTATGATACAGAGTTGTTAGCCAAGGCACGATGCCCAGCAGTTTCCCACCACTGTCCTGACTTAGCGTGACGCATACGGTCATCACTCAGGTTAGACAATGAGATCATAGCAGAGCGGCGCACACCACCTACAACAACGATCTGACCAATAAAGCACATCAGGTCATGACATTCCATAGAGCTAAGCTTGCGTCCTTGTGCCGCCTTGAATGTGGACACAGCAAAGTTAAATAGTTCTACGAGAGGCGCTGGGCCTGACGCTCTACCGCCAAATGTTTTTAGTCTTGCACCAGCAGGACGTACACGAGAGACATCCCACTTAGGAATCTCACCAGCCCACAGGAGTGCAAGAACTTGACGGAACCCCTTAGCCCAGCCTTCCTTACTGTCCTTAACGACAACGATAGACTCACTCTCGAACAACTCAGGCACTTCTGGGAGCTTGCTGATGAACTGGCGCTCGACACTGAACCCGACACCAGTACCACAGAGGAGAATGTACATAGCCTCATCGAAGGACTTAGGGTCATCTACGGGTAGGTAACTACAGTTGTAGCCTGCAGTGTTGTCACGATCAAGCGCTGGGCCTGCTGTCATCATAGCGCGCATAGATGGCATGATCTCTTGACCTAAGATAGCCTGCTCAATGTCGTTGATGTAAGAGTTGTCACCTGTAACACGGCGCACTACATTGTCCATGTAGCGTCCTACTGTGCTGCTCCATGACTCACGGCCTTCTCCGTCAAAGTATTTGGCGTAGCGTGACTTGTGAATGAATGATTGGTAGTCTGTTGGTAATTGATTGCTCATCGGTTGTCCCCTGATCCTTTGATAACACCACGTCTTGCACGGCTGTTTAGTTTGTCCATGTTAGTCTGCAGTACCTCTGTGAGGTCACTGTGAAAGTAATTAGCTAGGGCTGTAGCGTAGAATACAACGTCACCTAACTCTTTTACGATCTCATCTGGTGTGACTTTATTGGAGTCACGTAGCATCTTCTTAATCTTCTCTGCTACCTCACCAGCCTCACCTACTAAGCCTAGTGTGTTCTCCACTAAGCGTGTCTCTCCTTCTGTGACGATCTTACCCTCAACCCAATAGGAATAATCCTGAGTGTTAACATCTGTCATAGCAGCAAAAGCATCTATGTCTTCTTGAGTAATCATTGTCTCTCCTTCACGTTTAAGTTCTCTATCTCCACATCATCTACATCATATATAACATCTGTTATCAAGTCGTAAATGTCCTGCTCATGGTTATCCTCGTAAGATGATAGTATGTTATTATTCTTATCTACCTTAGCAACAAAGGTAACGCTAAACTTCTTCATGCACTTCCCTCTGTCTTAGTCCAACGGCCTAGTGTGTAGACGTTACCCTCTACCTCAACCGCCTTGTCTGCTTCTAGCTCTTCCTCTGCTTGAGCATATTGATCTGGGAACATCTCTTGCAGAATGTCTTGGCGTATCTCAACGAAGTCCTCCCAAGCATCAGGGTAAAGCTCTAAGAACTGTTGTGCGGCAGACATAGTAAGTGCCTCATCAAGTGCAGCCCTCATGCCATCCTCAGAACCAGCAGAGCCAAACACCATGCCTGTCTTGATGCTACCCGTCCATTCACCATCTTCAACAACAGGTGATAGTACAATGGCTACATCACCAGCTTTAATCTCGTAGGCCATTACTCTCTCCTCTTTACTTTGACACGTTGATCTTTCATACGCTTACCCTTTTCTTTAAGCCACTCTTCCGGTATCACACGATGCGCCCACAGGAAACCCTTCTGGTCACACCAATCGCAATATCTACTCTTAGCCCCTTTGTAAAGGCGTGATCTAGCATTACTAAAAACAAATCTAATATCCAAACCTGGATGCTGTCTCTGTATCTCAATATGTTTGCGTCTGTCTGCAGCGGAAAAGATCCCTTTGGTTTCAATTATGATACCGTTGTCTAACTCAAAGTCAGGCGTGTAGGTACGATACTTTAGATCTTCCCATTCAATCTTTAGCTCTTCGTATGCTACTTTCTTCTGCCTATCTTTGAGGTACGCAGCAGCCTCTACTTCAAGACCACTGCGATACATACGTTTGTTGTGTACTCTAGCCATCTAGATACTCAGGAGCAACGTAGGTATAGTCAACCTCCTGTGGGTTCTTTGACTTACTAGGGATGCTAGGACGTGGCTGCAAGTTAGTGTGACACTTGTGCTTGAAGCTACAGAACTTACACCCTGAGGGTAGTACCCAGTTGCCTGTCTTCTTACGGTAGAATGTTTCTTCTACTGGCTCATAGCAACGCTCAAAGGGTTCATCATTATCTATGTAGTCTACGAGAGCTTGGATCTCAGATAGCACTGCTTCCTTATCCACTCCCTCAGAGGCGTCTACATACTTGAATTGCCCATTTGCTTTGTTGACTACCCACCAGCCACCTACCTCTTTCCCAGCGCCCTCTGCGTAGCCCACAAGCTGTGCCACGTAGCCAAAGCTGTCACCCTGTGCGAGAGTATCGAAGGATGCAAACTTGTTATCATATGACCATGGGGATGCAGACTTAACATCGTCAATGCGCCCATCCATCTCCATGTCATACTCACCCTTGATCTCCTGACCGTTGGGTAGCTTGAGTGTAACCTTGTCGTTGTCCTTGAACTCCACACCAGCAGAGCGAAGCACACCCTTGAACACAGCTTCAACGATATCGCCAAGGATCATGTTCATCAGGAACGCAGGAGGGAAAGGTGTCTTGTCTTCTGGATCGTTCTTCTCAAACCACAACTGGCACTTAGGCTTGCCAATGTTAGACATGCGTAAGCGGAACTTATCACGAGGGCCACTATCAAACTGCTTATACAAGGCAGCTTCGACATCGGAGGCGACTTGCTTAGCCACCTCCTCTGTCATAGTACTCTCGCCAGCCATAGCCTTCTGTAAGAAGTTGAAGACTTTTAACTCAGCGGGATGGTTCATTAGCCCACCTCAATGAAGTCGTTGTCAATGATGTCCTTAACGACTGCAGCATCTTCGTCAGAGATACCAGCACCATTGCGCTCATTGTGTAGATCCAGAACTTTACCGTTCATGTATTCTACAAGCTCAATGAAGTCCTTGAGTGTGTCATTGTCACTGTCAGCCAGATCAACACTGCTTCCCAGCTTGGCTTCGATCTTACCAAACTTAGCACCTGTAGGGATGCTATCCTCTACGCCAGACAGTTTCATGGTGGACATGATAGGCAGTAGATTCTTACGGCTAAGGCCATTCAGTACAGCATCAATGCTCTTGAGTGAGTCACGGTTCTTAACGTCCATGACCACAGGCACATCAGTGTAGTTACCTGTCACTGGCTCACCCCTGTCATTCACGGGGTTGTCTAGTGTTACTGTACCAAAGAATACCTTCACACGTTTGACTGAGCGCATGATCTGTTTGGTAGCATCAGGCAGTGACTGGAAGTCCTCAATGTAACCAGTGGGACGCCCCAAGTTGAAGCCACCAATGCTATCCTTCATGTCACCGTTGAGTGAGTTAGACATGACGGACTTCTCCATCTCTTCTGTCTCACTGTTCCAGCGTTGCCACTGGTTGCGCTGAGCGAATACACGAAAGGTGATGCCATTGCTATACACCTTATCGTCACCTTGTGTCAGAGTGAATGCACCTACAGGTACAACCTCTGTCTTGATTGTCTTGCCGTTAAACTCCACCTCACCCATGATAGGCTGGTGGATCATACCGACACGTGCAATAGATGGCGTAGCCTGTTGGCTAGGTGCAGAAGATACACCCATAAGTTCAGCCATAGACTGTCCACGATCTGTTGCGATTTGCAGTTCATTGCTCATTTCTATATCCTTTTAATAGAGTCAAAGAGTACCTAGTTATACACTACACATCCACTGTGTCAAGCCAGTTGGGGCCGATTTTAGCTTCTAAAAGTAGTGGTACATTCATTCGTATTCCATACACTGACTCAACCAGATTAGTCAAGCCCTCATTCATATCGTTTATCATATTTAATACTTGCTCTCTCTCATTAGGGTGAACGTCAATAACTGTAGAGTCATGTACGGTATTAACCAGACAGGATTGCATGGGTTCAAGTCTCTTGTACATCTCATTGAGTACAACAGGAACCACGTCACCCGTAGCAAAACCCTGCACTGGATAATTCTTAATCATGGTAAAGTAAGTCACGCTACCATTGTCTCTGCGTTGTACATCAGGGAAAGCATACTGCCTGCCTGACACGTTAGTAATCTTGTTGAAGCGTAGTGCCTCATCCGCTAGGTTCTTGTGCCAATTAGCCACACCCCGATACTTCTCAGTGAAGTGGATGTAGTACGCTTCCTCCGCTTTAGATCTGCCATACCCTGTAGCCCCAAAGAGAGGTGCAAAGGTATGAGCCTTGGCTTCCTGACGTGACGTAGGCTGTCCCGCATCAGAGATAACCTGTGCAGTGTAGCTGTGTACGTCAAACCCTGTGTTGATCTCTTCCATAGCGACTTCATCCTGTGCTAGGAACGCAGCGGTACGGAACTCAAGCTGGGCAAAGTCAGCCTCGCATATCTCACCACCCTCCCAGCGTGACACAAACACTTTCTTAACAGGGAACGTACCACCACGAGGCATGTTCTGCATGTTAGGTTCCTTGCCACTGAAACGACCTGTAGCTGTGACACTCTGAGTCAGTGTGGCATGGAGGAAGCCATCGTCCTTGGAGTAACGCTCAATACCATCCACAAACGTAGAGATGTAGCTGCTGATAGCGTTGTACCGTTGTAGATCCTCTAAGAAAGACACGGCCTCATACTTCTTGTGTGTCTTAGCCGTAGCAATAAGCAAACCCAGCTTCTCTTTACTGGTGCTAAACCCATTGGCACTGACCCACTTCTTGTTAGGCGCAGAGAAACGTAGCCCAGCAATCTGTTCTGTGTTCTTGAGTTGGAAGCCACGGGTGTCGCAGTCCTTGCACTTGTTAGGCTTAGCAAACCTTGTGCCATCCTTCTTGGTCTTGTACGTTTTGCCTTCACCCTCACAGGTTGGGCAAGTGAAAGCCTTGGTGCGATAGATGGGGCTGCTGTTGGCTTTGACTGCTGACTTGTACTCCTCAATGTTCTTGGTAAACTCAAACAGATCTGCCCACTCTTTCTTGTTATTCATGCGGCGGCTAAAGATAACCTGAGACATCTGTTCATTGGAGCCTAGATTAATAGGCGTGTCGCCCATGATCTCACGTACCTTGGTGTGCAGTCTTGTCTCTAACTCAGAGCGTTCATCCTCAAACTCTACTCGAACATCTTGTAGCTTTGGAAGATCGACTCTGATTCCTGACATATGCATGCGGGTAAGGGTTTTGCAGGTGTCGAAGGTAACGTCTCTGACTGTGTGGAGAGACTGACTTTCGGGCTGGGAATAGTCTCTTTCCAAGGCACGGAACAGTTCGCTAGTAGTAAGAATGTCAGACACGAGATAGTCAGTGAGTTGGGTGAGATCCGTTTCATTGGTGTTGATTCCTTTCTTTAGGCAGTCACTAAGGTAGTCGCCCTTCTTTACATCTAGGTCACGCCGTTCAGCGATAAGCTTGAGTGACAGGGGTGCGCCCTGCCCTCGCTGCAATATATACTCTGCAAGCATGGTGTCGTAGATATCACCGTCATAGGTGTAGCCGCTCTCCCACAACCACATCAAGTCATGCCGTGCGTTGTGCATGATTAACAGAGTAGTCATATCAAGTATCGCTTGGACAAGGTTATGCCCAGCGCCGGATGTATCCTTGGCCTCTACATGATCTAAGTTTACCACGTGTAGTTCAGTGTGATCGTCAGCATTTACCATGCCGATCTGTGTTAGGGTGTTACTTGGCTCAAAGGGATCGTTGTATATCTTCCCTTCCTTCCAAGTCACACTGTTCTCAACGTCTAATACTAGTCTCATGTGTCTCTCCTACGCACTGTATATTGAACGTGCGCCATCTAGTACACAAGTAATTTTACCTTGGAAACCGTTAAGTTTATTCTTGGCTAAGTTTAAGTAGCGCACAGGATCTTCATCCTCACCCTCTACCTGCTGTGTCTTGCCAATGAGCAACATCAAGTCAGCCTCCGCAGCCTTGCCTGTCTTACTGCCCTCCATCATAGACTGATTGAGATCTGCCTTACCCTCTGCCTCTGCACTCAACTGTGACATCCATATCACACAACAGTCATACTGCTTCGCAATGTTACGGGCATGGATGGCAGCAGCCTTGAGTGTAATGTCGCTACGCTCACTCTTCATGTCGGCAAACTTGTCACCCATGTCCAGCACTACAATGTCAGGCTTCTCCTGTTTAACCACAGACTCAACCCATGCCATTGTTTTACCTGTACTTTCTTTGAACATAATGTTCTGACGTACAGGCTCATAACGCTTACGTGCTAGGGCTTGGTTCTCACGTACCTCTTTCATTGTCATGTTTGCAGAGGCACTAACGTACCGTGATGCCACACGTGTGTATGCTTCCTCGTTACACAGGATGACACACTTAGCGCCTTGGTGTGCAAAGCCACTCTCTGCCGCAATGAGTGAGGCATGGAAGGATGTCTTACCTGTGTTAGGACGTGCGCCCACCACAATAAGGTGGCCTCCACTCACACCCTCCACCCTACGAGCCAGTGAAGGGATGTTGAATGTCCAGCGTGACTCAAGGGCAGTCGCAGCCAGGATAGTATCCAAGTCATCCGCTTCCCAATCAACACGCAGGTTAGGTGTGAAGTCATCCTTGTAATCGTCAAGGATCTTACGCAGTGGCTCCAAGCTATTCTCTGTGCCGTTAACATAGTCAAAGCCAAGGTTAGCAACAACGTCACCTACGTAGTTCTGAAATAGCTGAGACAGTGTGTCCTGTGCAATCTCTTCCTTGATAGGGTCAGTCATATCAATACGTCTAAAGAGTGCATCCATGGCAGTCTTGGTGGCTGTTGTCATGCTCTTGTTCTGAACAGTAAACACAGCCTGTAAGTCTTGAACACTGAGGCTACCCTCATACGTTTCCATTGCAGCGTCCAGCGCCTGCTTGATGCCACGTGTGTCCTTACTAAAGATGTAGTCGGGGCAGCGGATACCTTTGTGCTGCTCATAAAAGTCACGGTCAAGTAGTGTTTTAATTAGTGCCAGTTCCATCATTGTCTTTCTCTCCTACAAAGATACGGTATATAACTTCCAGTGCAATCAGTGGCCACAGGAAGGCAAACTTAATAGGGCCAGATTTGTCCATCTCCTCATCCTCTGGCTCTACCATATGGTATAACAAGGGCAGCGCTAACACATACATCACAAATAGTCCAGCGAAAAAACCCTGCCCTAACTCATTCATGTTTCACCTCCACATAGTATGAACCTTCTGAGCTTTTGTACGCAGCCATCAAGTCCAGCCATTGCTGTGCGCTCATGAGTATTAGCTGATATGCATCCATGTCCGGCTCATATTGTCGGATGTAAACGTCACCACCATCACCCAAGATAACCTCAACATCCTCGTACAAATCCTGTTGATCTAGTGTTGTGATTATCGCTGCGTCTGATTCAAACTCAACTGTGTACATCAGGCTGCTCCGCTACAAGAATATTGACGTGTGCCACGTTACCCTCAACACGGGTGATGACATACTCTAAACCTGCCTTGGTGAGTAACAATCGTAGTTGACCTACAGGTATCATGTCTTATCCTTTCCATCCATATGTATCAGACGATCCAAGTACCACTGGGACTTGAGTAGATCCTCTTGCTTGTTCTTGTAACGCCATCGGTGCAGGTACTTGGCAATGTTGCCACGCAGGTAGCCTATGTATTCCTCTGTGGTTAGGAAGTCCTCAATGTAATCAATACATTCTATCTTACCCTTACCATAGTGTGCTGGGTTGTTTACGTTATCGGGTGTATGCTCCGCCAACACTGCGTTACTAAACTCGTGATCTCGCATTACGCTCTCCTTATATGCTTTCTCTTCTGCTATGAGTTTCTTCCATTGGCTGTTAATCATTCTTCCTCCAGACAGAAGCCACACCATGTGCCTCTACTTGCATTACCACAACTGACACATTTGCGCCACTTATTCTTTTCCTCACGCTCCAAGGATGCCTTGCGTTCCTCTGGTGTCATAGGTCTGACATCTGTGAAGTCAGCCTCCAAGGGCCACTCATTATCTGTCATTGTCTGTCTCCCAGTATAAGCCTGTCTTAACCAGTGACACAAAGCCTACGTTAAAGATAGCAGCGAATGTCTTAGGATCACATTCTACCTGCAACGTGGCACTGCCATCCTCATGCTCTGTTATGTCAGTTATCTTGACGGGTTCACTTACATACTTAGTCATTACCGTACCCTTCAAGTGCTTCCCATGATACAGGGAATATTCTTAACATTATTTTATCTACACCAAGGGCTACCTGTCTACTCTCGTATTGGGTATCCGGTGTAATCCTTAGCCTACACATATCAGCAAAGGCGTCAAGGCTACCTGACCAATACCACTCTGTCATAGTAGACTGTGGTAGTACCATACGTGCTTGCTCTGGTGCTACGCCTTGGTTCAGTAATGTTTGGTAGTATCTAAGTGACCACATGTTAGCCTTTGAAGATGAAGTCATTATACTTTGACTTGTTGATACAACACCATCAGAACCTTGCTTCTTGTCAGCACTACGTCCACGCCACGCATCTGGTGTATAGAACTCAGGTTCATCATCGACATACCTACGGCTGATCTCATTCCATCTCAAGAACTTATGCTTCACTAGCTGCCGTGCTACAAAGATCGGAGCCTTGATGTGGAAGGATGCGAAGCAGTGACCGAATGGGCTAATATGTTTCTCTCTTGCAAGATAACGGATCAGCCTATCATCTTTCTTCTTGAGGCGTGGTGGCCCCCATGGATCTTCTTCCATCTCGCTTATCTTGCCGAATGACACACGAGCAGCGTTAGCTACTGTTAAGTCACTGCCCATGTGGTCAATGTATGTTACTTCAATCATATGCATACTTCCTTTAGTTGCTGCGTGTCCTCTTCAACACGATATTTAATATCATCTGCTAACTTCATAGCAACAGTTTCGATACCTGTCCAGAGTTTTATATCTCTGCTAAACTGTAATGTCTTATCCATTGCATCAGGGTCAAGTGCAACCACCGCCTTGCGGTATGTGCCTACCTTTTCCATGTGTTTCTTAGACAGTGACGTGCCAAGGATAGCCAAAGCTGTGACGTTAGGCACTAACTGTGTGGCAACGATGGCAGAAACGACATCCTCTACAAGTAAAACGACATCACCCTTACCTGCTGTGAAGTAATCGGATGCTCCAGTGTAGCGATACCACTTAGGTTGCGCTCTCTTGCCTACCGCTCTACCTACTGCATCAATGAGACGCCCTCGGTAGTGTATAGGAAAGACACTGCGCTCCTGTTTGACATCATAAAGCAAGCCAGGATAGTTACGAATACCCCAGCGAATAACGAAGGCTGTGTGCTTCTTGTGCTCAAAGGTGGGTGTGACTAGGTAAGCAGGGACTTCCATAGTCTCAGCCTCTGCTACGGCCTTCTCAGGCATAGGTCGTATACGTTTCCGTATCTCTGCTGCTGTCATGTCTGTGTCATAGATGCCACGAGATCCACAGCCTAGCTTGTAACAGTTATACATCATGGTGCCGCCATCATTCTTAGCGGTGAAGGTGCCTCTGCCATTACAGGCAGGGCAGTTACCACGATGTGTCTGTCCATCACCTAGTGCTAGGCTCTCAACATAATCACGAAGGTTCATCGTCATCGTTCCCTCTTGCTGCTAGTGCCTTGGATGCACCACTGAATGTGTTGACCATGTAAGGCTTGACTGAACCAATGTCTTTGTGTCCTGTCACCTGCATGATACCTGCTAAGTCTACGCCACCCTCCATCATCTCTGTCACAGCGGTACG
>Ga0181379_1000402_pt1 | contig 21860 bp, 37 predicted proteins | sample 2SPOviralmetaG_FD_130115 | JGI IMG/M metagenome (GOLD analysis project Ga0181379, IMG submission 130115) | Marine viral communities from the oligotrophic San Pedro Time Series (SPOT) site, San Pedro Channel, CA, USA - 2 SPOT_SRF_2009-07-10 | ecosystem: Environmental > Aquatic > Marine > Strait... | reverse complement strand
TTGAAGAGGGGGAATAATCCCCCTCAGAGGTATAAATATTAATTATGCAGTTAGATTAAAGATAGAGAAGTTAGCGTTAGGACTTTGTGCGATTAGACTCCACTCACAAAGTAATAATCTTTTCTCGTTATCACCAGAACTTGCTAATTCTTTGGTCTGGAAAGGACGAAGTGTCCCCATAGCCCAAGTGTCGGTCTGGACAATGTCCACCCTGTTAGCTTGCTGTAATCTATTTGGAATAAAGCTGAGCTCTCCGAAGTCTGATACATAAATATCCACTGCCCCTATGACTGACATCGAAGAGGCGTCACGATACGCCGTACTTACCCCTGTGAATGCACTTGCAGTCTGCTTATGACTTGGGGACATATAGACTCCCTCAGGATTCCCGCCCAATTGATAGGCTTTTAAAATACCAGCTTTTAGTAAAGCTTCAGTATAGGTTCTGTTAGTACCACCAGCGATTGCAGTTGCACCGGTACCAGCTGGGCTTGCTGAAGGTGAACCACCTACAGAGAAGTTACCCGCTGAAGTTGAAGTACCCGGAATGTTTCCGCCTACCCAAGTTCCAAAACTTGCTGACTCTCTCGCTGTTCCGGACGAACCAGACGCTTTAGCGTTTTCTACGCCAACCATAGCTCTTTCGATATCTTTCTTTAGCTCTTTACCTACTTTTGCAAGTTGATAAGCAAGCTCTGAACCTTTACCAGCCTGATCGACTGACTCAACGGTTCCAGATACGGTTACTGCTTTTGCAGAAATTTGAGATTTATTATTTAGTTTAACTGTTGCTGTAGTGGCAACTGCTGAATAATCGTCTCCTTCTTTTTGTGCGTTTGCGCCAGCGTCTGCTAGTGCATCTACACTCCACTCGTGCGTGGTATTCGTAATATTGGTTTTACCGATTCCACTCATAAAAGGGGTGTCCGAGGGGGCAATAGAATAAATTATGTCCTCAAACGATTCTTTCATAGAGTTGGAATCAAAAGTTTCAAATGTATTTGTTGGGACTGCCATTTGAATATTTCCTTTCTATTTAGATTGCTTTGTTATTGATCATCTCAAGAAATACCGAACTTGCGTCATTGACTTTTCCGGACTTCTTGAGTCTGTCCATTTGAGAATTAAACTTTTTCGAATTAGAAGAAGGATCAACTTTAGTTTTATTGTTAGTACTTAAAACTCGTGGAGCCTTATTGACTTGTTTCTTTTTTAAATTTGACTGTTTCAATTTATGATATTGGAAAGCGTCGGCCAGCAATAATACTGATCGGTGATCTACTAGAAGACCTATCTCTTCATTTGTAAATCCTCGCTCTTTTGCAAAGTTAACTAAGTTTTGTCGATAAGTTTCTCCCTTATCCTTGTCTGCATATATCGGAAGTTTTTCAGATAACTTTTGTCTTTCGTTAACTAAATACTGATTATATATCTGATCTTGCTCTTGTTGTTTGATGTTATCAAGTCTAGCTTTTTCTTCAGCTACTCGTTTTAGATCATCATTTCTTTTATCAATTAAAGCTTTTTGTCTGACATATTCAGCGGGGTCTTCTTGATATAAGCGTTCTAAATCAACGTTTTGAGTATCAACTTGTGATAAAGTCTTCTCCAACTGTTCTAATTTTTGTCGGAATAATTCTCGTTGTTGCTTTGCCACTTCACCCTCTTGTAACACTTGGTTTCTCATCTGATCGAACTCTTTTCGCTCATCAGATAACTTTTGTGTTTTTTGGGTGTAATCTTTTTGTCTGAGTCTATCCTTCTTCAACTCCTCTAAGGGTATTTTCTCGCCGTTTAATTCGATAAAATCCTCGGTAGTTTCAGTTGTTTCTTCTTCTAAAAGATCAACTAGCTCGGCGTCTTCTCCGAGTTCATCAGTATTCTCTTGAGAATTGACTTCCTCTTTGCTGGACACTTCGCTCTCGATTTCATGATTCCTTGTGGCTTCTGGTTGACTCGATTTCTCTTGTAAACCGAGAAGGTTCTTCATGTCTTCGACTGCGTCTCGTTCGGACTTGTATTGTTTTTGTTCAACCGGTTTCTGTTCAACAGAATTATCGGTTGGCGAATCCATTTCTGGTTGTTCTGCCATTTATTGCTCCTATTTTTTTTCGGATTGCTTTTGTGTTGCCAACTTACCTGTCTCCATGACAGTTTGTAGTTGCATCAGTACAACTTCTAACATTCTTCTCATGCGAAAAATATTTTCCCTTTGTTCTGAATTTTTATCGTCTGAGTTTAACCATTCATTCATTAACTCAGTTCTAACTTTTTGAATAGCCTCTATAAATAAAGGCTCCTCTAAAATTTGTTTTGCTTTATTGCCTCTAGAAATTTCTTGATCTGACATTATCTACCGCCTGTAAAGCCAACACCCGGTTTAAATCTACTGTAACCAAAGTTTCTTTTGTTTCTCTCTATATTCTTAGCAATATTAGATCTGTAAACGTCATCGTTTCTTGTTCTATTACCTTGTGCATCGACAGAGGTAATTGGTTGTGTACCAAGTAAACTTCCTGTTAGGTCTTGTGCAATAGGTGATCCGCTTCCTTTGGTGCTTCCGGTTGTTCCTGTGGCTGTATCATAAAATTTATCTTCTCGTTCTGCATCTAACACACTTTGAATGGCCTCTGCATTTGTCATTGTCTGACCACCGTCAACCGCTGTCATGTTGTTTGCTACTGACTTATAATATTGATTTGGTGAATATATATTGTAGAGATCGTTTCCTAAACTTTGGCCATAGCCTAAGTCTGTATATGTTTGAAGCGCTTTATTATATTGATTTTCTCTTAAATACGGCATTCCAAACAATGTATCAATAGCTCCTAATCCTACATTCAAAAAGGGATTAAGAACTCCTTCACCAAAACGATTGGTGGTAGGATCAAATTTTAAAAAAGTACCTTCACCTAAACCTTGTGTTACATAATCATCTAAAAAATTCGATGCACCAAAAGGTTGTGTTAGGTCTTTTGACATTCTTAAATAATTTAATTCATCTTTAGTGGGTTGGTCTTGATTGCCGTCGCTAGTGTTTGCTTCATCTGTAGCTACTTCTGGTAACACACAAGCTTTTAACACAGGATCATAGACTCTACCTTCTCCCGGGTACAGTTGATCACAATTAGGAATTTCTGTTAAAGCGTCGTTTTCTCTTGTTTCATTAAAAGTATTAATAATTGAATTTGGAAATCTTGCTGAAGGATCAAGCTCTCCCGCTTGTTCTTGTATGGTTCTAGTATCATAAATTGGATTTCGATACATACCCGCTGAGTTAATTGACGTTGGAGTATTTCTTTCAACTAATTTATTTTGTATAATCTCTTGAGCTATACTGCCTTGCATAAACGGAGTCATTATCTACCTTGCACCATGTTTTTCATTAATTTATCTCTCTCTAATGTTTCTTTTGCATCATCTTTAAGAATTTGATTTGCTAATTTTTCTTTTTGCATTTCATCAAGATTTTCATCTCTAATGATTTTAGTTGCGAGCTTTTGCTCTTCTAACATCATCTTCTGTCTATTTATCTGAGCGTCTTGATTTAATTTTTGTGTTTTTAAATTTAGATCTGCTTTATCTTTTGCTTGACGCATCGCTAATTCTTGTTGCGCAAGAGTTAAAGGATCTGGTTTAGGTTGCTTAGGTTTTGCGGGTGGTGTTGTCGCTGGGTTCTTAAAGAACTGATCAGCGTTTTTATACCCGGCATTTTCTAAATACTTGGCAATCGTGTTATAGACATTTTGACTATCAACAATGCCCATACCACCTTTAGCTAAAATCTTTTCTTGAACGTTTAATATTCTTGTTAAAACATCAAGTCGTTGATCTTGTGATCCTGTTCCTAGTCCTACAACGACAGTACAATTATATCGGTCATTCCATTCTCTAGGATTCACACCTACAAATTTTCCTCGTAGTCTAATAATTCTTTCATGATCTTGATGTGTGCAAATAAGCGTTAATAAACCTTGAAACATTCTTTTTACACCGTCTGCAAAGTTTCTCGCAATCATTTCAATACGTTGTGTACCCGCATTCATTAATTGATTAGTGCTGGTAGCTGTCGTATGAGATTTATTAATAGCGTCTGGGTTTAATCCCATTTGTGTTCGTGATACACCAGAGCGAGCTTCTCTAATCTCATCAATTTTATTCATCACAGCAAGAGACTCATTCATGATGTTAGGGGTTTGCAGTGGTCTGACTGCATCAGGGCTTTTGACTCTCACAATCCCCCCGGGGCGAGACACTAATAGGTCATCAATGTTTGCCATAGAGTCTTGAACGACAAGACGAGAATTATTTTGTAAGTAAGCGTTATTTAAAATTTGTCTGAGTAGTGTGCTTTTTACTTGTTGGATATCACCAATTAAATCGTATTGAGATAAGCCAAAAAACTTATGAGGCATTGGGAGAGCTACTGCCATAGAAAAAGGGATCTGTTCGATTTCTTCGTTTTCTAATAGTTGGTATGTATTAAATCCATTCCCCCCTACAGTAATTTTTCTTAGCTCTGCTATACCGTCGTTATCAAGATCAGTTCTAAGATAACACTCGGTGACTAATACAGTAGTCATTGAAGGATCAATGTTTTGATAATTAAAATCAGTTGTTGAGTCTTCGTATGATTTTCTCGTTACAGCTTCGTCGTTGAATACCTCTTCATCAGAAGGGGGAAGTTCTTCGACAGCTTCTCTATCAAAGCCCATATCAATAAGCTCTGATCGTGTCTTATACACTCGTTGAGCAATAAAATTACAATCATCTAAGTTTGTAGCATTACGAGAGATCATCATATTCTCCGGGGGAACGTTTTCGATTGCGACTCTCCCGATTTCTTTTACTCGCTTTACTTCACAGTCATAGGTTTTGACTTGAGTCTTTTCGTCAAACGCTTCTGTAAAGTCAATAATCTCTACTTCACTATCTGCTAAGATTGCACTGAACTCATCTTCTGTAAGTCCAGAATAATTCTCTTTCTTTTGTTGTTTTGATGTCTTCCAATAATATTTTACAAAACCATTTTTAGAGATGAGAGCATCTTTAAACATTGTATGTAAAATCTGATAACCGTTGTTGTCTTTGTTAAAGATGTGGTTGATATAATCAGTCGCTTGATCGCAATATTCAACGTCTTCCGGTTGTTCAGGCTCAAAATGAACTATGGACTCACCTTGAGTAAAAATTCTCATCATAGAAGGCATAATCGTTTCTATGGTTTCTAAAAGATCTTGAGATACGACTTGGCTCTGGCCTTCTTGTTCGTTACCAAGAGGCTCTCCCAGATAATACTTTAAACCTTCTTTTCTGTGTTCTGATAAATCTCCACCATAAAATCCTAATGAGTTTGTGATCTCTTGTGATACGAGAGAGAGTAGTTTGTCGTCTGTTAATTTTGCCATGTTATACGATTGCTAATTTGGGATATTCTATTTTGGAACTCCATTGTTTACTTTCATTTAACCCAACACATAAATATCGAAAACTATCTGCGCTATGAGATGTCCAATTATGTTCAGGTCTATTTTTATTTTCACCTTTATCGTTCGTTGCCCAACGATATTGTCGTAATGCGTCTAATCCTTGTTTTGTTTTTTCAAAATCAAACCAGCATCGACCTAATGTCATTCTGACTTGATTAATACCGTCTTGAATAGAGAGTTTTGGTACAATAGAAACGGGCATACCCAAAGACTGAGCTACTTCAAATCTTGATTTACCTGTCCCTAGCTCTCGTACCTTAGCGTCATGTGGGAAATTATGTACGTCATAAAGATAGCCTCGGTCTTGAAGAATGCTAGCGTAGTAATTTAAGCTCTCTCCAGAGTCTTCAAAATAATCTATTAAGTGTATTGCAGTTCCGACTTGCTGAACAAACCATATAGCGGTTTTGTCTTGCATACCCAGATCCCAAAAAGTAGAAACTTTGTATTTTGTATCATAAGGAACTTTCGTCACTCTTCCTTCTTCATCACACTTTTGTAATGATGCAGAGTAAATAGATCCTATCGCTTGAGCGTCAAAAGAACATTCATATTCAGCCTCAAACGTCTCCGGGGGCATAATCCTCTTTGCCTCTGCGAGCTCGTCATCATCTATAATTCCTGTTTCAGACGCTTTAAATATTTTTCCAAACCATTGATCTTCTTGTTGCGAAATCTGATACATTTCAAACAAGGGGGAAGCAAATCCATTGGGAGTTCCTTGAAAAATCACCCTACCACGCCTATCACTTGTAGCTGGCCTAATTACTTCTGCAAACATATTTGGTGGAAAGCTTTGATACTCGTCCAGAATACATTCATCAATATAAATACCACGAAGACTATTAGGTCTTTCACAACCTAGTAATTGTATTCTTGCTCCGTTAGGAAAATCTGCTCTTAGTTCTGTCTCATGATAATCCATGTTAGGAATTACCGAGGTATAGTGTTTTAAGAAGTCCCAAGCTATTCTTTTTGCTGAAGAATACGTCGGGGCTATATAAAAACAGCGAGGTCTTGGCAAAGGGCAAGTCAAAGCGGTCTTTATAAGCTCATTAACGGCCAATACGGTCTTACCAAAACGTCTATGACAGACTAAAACGTTAAATCTTTTTAAATTACTATGTATTTCTTTTTGTAATTTTCTTGGGGTATAAGGTATTTGTATTTTTCTCATTCATTGTCCTTATTTCCCCCGGACTGACCCAAATAATCACTTATTCTGGCAACTGTGTTGCCCTTCACTACTCCCTTACCCGCTGTTTCAGGTAAAACAGTTCTTTCATTTAACATTTTTAACGCTTCACCGAAAAAGTCCATAGGAGCTTTTTTGGTCGTCGATTTTTTTTTGCCTGTTTTGGTCTTTTTTGTCATTTTTTGCCTCAAAATAGTGTTTACCACATAAGAAATAGTAACTCCCATGTAGTGTTTTTAATGCAAATGATCCCCATGACCCACATTTACAACAAACCTTATACTTTTGTTCTTCTTGTCTATTCCAATTAATAATTTGTATGCCGTTATATGCCATAAAACTCGTAGTAAAATCTCTTCTGACTAGAAATTGGTTACAATGACATTGTCGCCGATGTCAAGGGGGTGCATACCATATATAGTATGCCAAAATAGCCTCAAAAATGCCTCAGAAAAATGGCTAAAAACCTATGTTTTTCAAGGGTAAAATTTGTTGCATAATCTCTATTATAGGAATAAAAATAACATACTATATCTAGTATCTGCCTATAAGGGATTTGACGACAGAAATTATTTTATTCGTAATCACATTCAAAAACTCTAATGTTTTCAATACTAATCTGTATAGCCAACCTATACACCATACCACTATTTCGATTAATTTCATTATATATTCATCAATTTTGGATAATATTTCACTTAATTTATTCATATTTAATTCTTTACTACTTACCCCATTCAAAGAGTATCTTTTCTCCAGATGATGTTTGAATAGCCATACTAGCTTTTTCTTTGTCTGTACCATATTGAGAAGGTGCAGTCTTGCCGGCGAAGTACTGAACATCTTTAACGTAGATCTCAAACAGTTTCATTTCTGGCAAGGTAAGCTTCTCTCCCCTCTCTACTTTGTCAAAGTATTGTTTAAACTTTTCTTTCTTCTCTTGTTGCTGATACTCAGTAGCCCATTCTCTTGCACTGTAGTATTCTCTCTTTAGATCTTTGTCTTTGTCTAGGTAATCAGTAAAGCCTGTGTAGCTTAGCTTGTTCTTTTTGATAGCTTCAATAACAGTTTTCCCGGACTGTATGTCTTGCAGTACTGCTTTCACTAAAGTAGAGCTATACTTCTGCGGACGTCCTACTTTCTTAGTGGATTGTTTTATCTGTTTCGATGATGTCGTTTGTTTCGTAACCATGTTCACTTGCAATAACTTCTATAAATGCTTTAGCAGTATTCTTATCTAAAAAAGGATTAATTTTAATTACAACAGAAAATGTTCCGTCGCTCTCTTCATATATGATAAACCGACTTGTATTCTGATAATCTTCTAATTTCATAACATATAACTCTATTCAATTCTTCCGGCCTGTTCTTAAACTCCGAACGAAGTTTTTTTTTTCAGTAGCAAATTTATCTTTAAGCTTGATAACATATCCCGGGCTAAGACCTACAGTCGTGCAAACAAATTTAAAATTAGGATTGTCTTCATTGAACCATGCTACAGCTTGAGCTTTAACATAAGGATTATAGCCTTGATCTCCGGACATACCGAGTGCGTCTCGCATGGCTTGAGATATTACTTCAATATAAAGTTGTGTTTCGGGTATATACATTGTTTAATTTCTTTACCCAATTCATAGACACAATTCTCGACTATGTAGTTATAGTAACACATAAGTTTGGTTAGAACGGTGAACGTAAAGTGAACAGTGCTGAGAAATGGTATTATTTTTTGATACCAACGGTATATTTTTTTAATACTGACGGTATTGATTATTAATACAAGCGGTATCAATTTTTGATACTGAAGATATCTATCCCCATAAATCAACTAAGACTTGTAATCCTTCTCTAAAGTCTCTCATAAATTTTTTTGCCGGTAGATTATCAACTAAAACATCTATTATTATGGGAGCATACTTTTTTAAAGAATTGTTAGCTCTTTTAATTTCAGCCTGACAATCATTTACAGAGTTCATGGTGGACTCGATATCGGCTTTTATATGATCTTTAACTAATACAGCTGTAGTCCTTTGATGATAGCCAGCTAAATGCCATAAGTTCTGATACTTGTAACCAGCAGTGAACATAAGATCATTGAGATCTTTATCCTTTGGATAGAGTAAGTTTTTTCTGTAATACCAATGAAGGATATCTTTGTATTTTATTTCAATTCTTTTTGGCTCTTTAGCTTGTTCAACGTACTCAACTTCTTGATAATCTGGGAGTCGATAAAACTTTCCATTTTCTCCTCGAATTATGTCCTGACCCCCATAATCTGAGATCTTAGCCTTACCCATTATTTTTAACCTTAGTAAGCCATAAATCTTTATTACGTTTATAATAAATAATATCTGCAACCACAGAATTTGAAGTTTTAACATACATATCGTAAATAATATCTCTAACTGTGGATCTGTTCAGGCCATAAGCTAGTGCTAGTTCATTAAAGGTTCTGTTGTCTCTAGATACTTGAATAAATAAATCTAAATTACGATTAATCTTAGCTGTGTCTTTAGCTCTGAGTGGGTAATCTTTTAAAATTTGTGATATACGATCCCTATTTAGTGTCCAATAAAACCTAGATCTACCTAAAGGATTATAAATTGATTTTGCCAAATTTTTTCTCACATCGATTAATCATCTCTGACTGAGCGCTTATCCACCAACCACCCATTTTCTTTGCGTGTTCCCAATTACTTAGATCCATTTTTTCTTGAAATTCCTTTTCCTCTTCCGGGCTTGGTTCAGTAACTACGTTATCTAAATAACATTCTCCGTTTATCCAAGTTGCCGGGTGTTTAGAAAATTTTTGATTAACCTCAAAATGTTCGTTGTAAAGTTTCTGCAATTCTAGCGGTTGGTTCTTCCATTCTTCCGGGAGCTTACTAAAAGCTTTACGAGCATGGCCGACTCCTACTTTGTTTTTGACACCTTTCCAAAATAATTCAAAACCAATCGGGTGTGTTTTATTATTATTAGAAGAAGAGGAAGAAGAAGAAGAAGAGAGAGCATGCTTAGAGGCTACCTCAAGGTTACCTAAAGGTTCGCTCTCAGTAACTTTAATCTTTTTTTGTCTTAATGAATTTTCTTTTTGTTTTACGATTTGATCTTGTAATTCTTTATGATGATAAAAGCCATTCTCTAAAACAAAGAATGTAGATATGATATAATGAAACTTCGTGTCATCACACTTAGACTTAATTCTATTAATAACACCTTCGGATAGCCCGGTTTCTCTCTCACACCAATACTTGAGCTTTAGGTGTTGATAAATGCCAAGCTCTTCAAAGTCGAGCTCTAGCGTCTGAGCAAGTGTATTTGTAGCATATTCTTTATACCAAGGTAAATCTGTAGAGCTCATAATAGTTTAATTCCCCCTTTAGAGGCACTAATGAAATCAACCCAGCCTTTAGATCTGAGTTTATAAAGAAGCTTATGAACGTTGCTTTTCACACAACCGTATTCTTTAGCTAATTCTTCATACGTTGGGGAAACACCAAGAGAAAGCCTATTTCTGAGAATTAGGAGTAGCTTCTTTTGACACTTGCTTAAAACAATTTTCTCATTATCTAAGCTAGTCAATAGGTGTCTCCCCTTTCGGACGACATGACATTAAGCGTAATAATGGAAAGCTAGCGGAGGATAAATTGGGTAACTTGCTTTCCATGATTTTATTAAATTTATTTTGATTTTTTTTTCAATAGCTTAATTTTTCTACAAAGAAATGGTTGAACGCTATGAGAAATAGTGTAACTTTATGGGATAATTATTTAGGGGATATAGTGAACGGTAAAAAAAAATTAATTCAGATCTTAGTATCAAAACAACATGACTCTCGAAAATCATGGAACCAGATTTGCAAAATTGTTGGCTTATCACCTTCAGTAGTATCTAAGTTTATACATACTCAAAGTGATATTTCAGTAGAATCCCTAAATAAATTATTAAGATATTTTAATGTTGATATCTATCATTCTTCTCGAAGTAGTCTTTTAAATAGGCAATTTGATACAACACTTACAGTTCCTGTAGTAGGAATATCGAACGAATATGGCATGATTTATGCCCCTAGAATGTCTGATCCAAATACAGTTTTAAGATCAAATATTTGGAGAGGATATAACTGTATTATAGTTAGACACGATCCAATCTATAATTATCAATGTTTATTTGACCCCACTAATAATTTCAAAAAAAACCCGGAATCCGTAAGTAATCAGTATCTTTACTCAATATTAAAATATAAATGCAAGACTAAAAATAATAAAGAAAGTAAAGAGATATTTGTATTTTGTAATGTTAAATTTTATCCTGAAAAAAAAATAGTTTCATGTCTTGATGAGGTTACAAAAACCGAAGTCAAAGTAGATATAAAAGATGTAATTGAATGGTTTGCTGTAGAAGCTATTTTTGCACCGAATACATTTAAGTCATCAAGAACAAATTCTTTACACGATCAGGTTTATAATCAGCCTGACCATTCTTAACTATTTCTTTTAAGTCTAATAAATCTCAAATACCCTGAGATAAAGGGATTTGAGTTTTATATATGTTTGTATATTACAACAATAATTGTTACCTTATGTAACCCACTGTTTCTTTTCGTAAAAATATGTTTTTTTTAAGAAAATATTGTTGCATATCGTTACTTAATCAGTAAAGATTTTACTTAGCAAAACAACGGAGAAAACATATGGCAATAAATGCGGGTGAGCCACCCAGATGTATAAGTATATCTAGGCTTTTTAAACAAAGGGTTATTCTATGAAGACGATACTTCTAGATGACCCGAATCAATCAGATATAATTAATTATTTAATTAAATCTGTTCAGCGTGAACAAGATGAAGAATATTTAGCAAGAAAAAAGACTCAAACTTTGACTTCAGATATGAACTTATCTGACTTGTTAGAAGATGCTCCACTTGTTTATAAAAAAAATCGATTAAGAAATATTGAGATTGAAAAGAAAACTACGGATTTGATTCCGATTGTTATTGGACAATCATTTGAGCAATTCTTCTTAAAATACTTTCCCCGGGGGAAGTTTGAGCGAGAGGTTCCAACCTTTTTTAAAGTGAAAGGTAATTATGGAACTTGGACAATATCTGGTCGTGCTGACTTAATTCAATATCTTGGATTTGATAATGATAAATTTACGAACAAAGACATCATTATTAGAGATTGGAAATCTACTTCAGCATTCCAAATGGAGACCGTTCTTCGAGAAATCAGAGTATTTAAGAAAAAAGGTAAGTTACCTAAACATAAATACTTTTGGCAACTACAGGCTTATCGTTATGCGTTCGAGCAAGGTGGATATAACGTCCACGATCTGTCTTTGCTTATCTATTGTAGGCATTGGACTCATAGAAAATCACAAGAGATAAATAATTATCCAAAGAGTGAATTTTTCGAAGAGCCGTTGCCTTTACTTCCAAAAGATATAATCGAAAAACATCTTGCGGATAAAGTATCAGAACATCAACTTATGGCACTTGGTCAAAATGAAAAAGATGCTACCGAGCCTGTTTGTTCTGAAGAAACTCGTTGGTATCGAAATGGAACATCTATGAGATGTGGTCTTTACTGCGATGTCGGCAAATCCGGATTATGTAATCAATTTAATAGAGAGAAATCGAGGGAATCTTAATGGCGCACTTAGGAGTAATAGAAACAAAAATACAAAAAAATTCCAATAAGAAATTATCTGGAGTTGCCAAAATGAAGAGATTGGCAAAAAAAAACAAAAACAAAAAAAGGAAAAAATAAAAATGCAAAACAACGACAAAGGTCTAAGACCACACTTTAGAATAAAGATACAAGATCAAAATGGTAAATCATTTGATGCTGGGGGAGTTTGGCACAAAGAAGGTAAGTACGGATTATTTTTATCTGGAACCTTTAACAACAATGTCCAACTACAACCGGGTCAAAGGTTTATGTTAGCTATTCCAGACGAAAAGCTAAAAGGTAATTTAACAAGTTATTTTCAAGCTAATCCTCAACCACCAAAGGTAGAGAAAAAAGAATATAACAATAATAATTACAATAATAATCAAAATTACAATCGTGGTAATTATCAAAATAACGAGCCAAAGAGCTTAGGTAATTCTATTCCAAACATTAGCCAATCATGGCCAGAAGGGAGAAATCAAAATGCTGAATACAGTAATGACGGACAAGTCGTACATGATCAACCTGATGAAGAGTGGAGCTAGAAAGTATAGATCTGAAGTTCATCTAGGCTTTATAAGAACTCAACCTTGTATGGCTTGTGGTAGTGATCAGGGCGTACAAGCTCATCATGTGAGAAAGAAAAAACCGGGTCATTTAAAATCTATGGGATCTAGGGTATCAGACGAATTTACTGTACCGCTGTGTCATGACTGTCATACGTTATTACACCAGCCTAATAGATCTGAAGATTGGTTCTGGGAAAATTGTTGTTTCCGAGATCCTTTTGAAATGGCTAAGAAGTTATATCAACAAACATTAGATAGGTTAGGTATCAAAGATGAGTAGAACACAATGTGAAATGATCTTAGAGTATTTGAAGTCTGGTAAAGTATTAGATCCGATTACATCTTGGAAAGAGTTTGGCAGTTATCGTTTATCAGCTCGAATAAAAGATCTAAGAGACAAAAATATACCTATTGAAACGATAAGAAAGGTTCACCCAAAAACAGGTTCTAGTTACGGTGTTTATAGGTTGATCAATGAATAGGCAAGAGCTGTTAGAGCTAGGGAGTGATATTGATAAGATGATTTATAAATATCATGAAGCTGGACAAAGACATGCTACAAAAAATGCTGAAGCTTGGTTTAAAGAACAGTCCATGAAAATAATTTTTAATGAAAAGAAAAAAGATTTGATTGGTGGTGGCCATAATGTTTCTCAATCTGAGATACAAGCGTTAGCTTCTGAAGACTATAAAATAGCTACAGAGCAGACTAAAAAAGCAAAAGAAGAAGCAAATAGTCTTTCTATAGATATGAAAACTTTAGAATATAAGCTTATGGCTCAATTCTCATTAAACAAACTAGCAGTATCAGGGGGTAAATTGTATTGATGTCTCAACAATCTAATTTTCTTTTTACTATCACTGACGTAGCTAATAGCTTTGGTGTCTCTAAAAAGACTGTTTATTCAATGCTAAATACATTGAAGGAAGAATATCCACAAGAACAGTTCTTCGTGCGGGTACCTTTTCGCTTGAGATTTTCACAAGGTCATATAGACAAGATAATAGAATGCTTAAACTCAAAAAGAGAGAAAAAAGCTCCTATTGGCAAATCGAAGGAACAACCATTGGCGGAAAACGCATTCGCCAATCCACAGGTTGCAAAGGCAAAAAAGAAGCTGAGATAGTATTAAAAAGAATTGAAAACTTATATTACGATAAGTTGGCTGGTGAGAAGAAACATTGGCCAACTTTACAAGAGTCTTTAGAAGACTACATTGATGTAAAAGATCTTCATATCAATATCATAACCCAACTCAGGAAAATAACTGATGATTTTGGTCATACTTTCATAGACACTATAAAGCCAACCTTTAGTGATCATATCAAGTTCTGTTTAACTCCCGGAATAAAGAATAGTTCTGTTAATAAAATAATTAATTTAGTACAAGCTATGATCAACTTACAAATGATAAAGCTAAATGTTCAACCTATTAAATTGAATAAATTTTCTGTAGATGAAACTAAGATCACTTGGCATAATGAAAAAGAATTTGAAATATTACTTAGACATTCTGGAAAAGTAAGAAAACTAATCTCATTCTTATACTATACCGGGTGTCGTATTTCTGAAGCTGTTAATTTAGATTGGACAGATATTGATTATGAAGAGAATTTAATTTCCGTTTTTATGAGCAAGACAAAAAAATATAAATACATTTATATCAATCCTAAATTAAAAAAAGAATTGGGCCTACATCAAGGTAAAGGAAAAGTCTTCACTTATAATACAAGACATGGAATCAAAAGCTCTTGGAGAAGAATGGAAAAGCTCTCCGGGATAAAATCTAATCCCCATAAGTTTCGTCATACGTTTGCCACAAGAGTCTTAAAAAATTCTGATATAAAAACTTTGATGAGTTTAGGGGGGTGGAGTTCTGAGAAAATGGCTTTGCGTTATGCCAAAGTTGTTGATACAAGGAAAGCTTCAGTCATTAAAAACTTATAAGCTGGTGTAACTCATTGGTAGAGTACGTCCTTGGTAAGGACGGAGTAGGAAGTTCGATTCTTCTCACCAGCACCAACACATCACCTTTGTAAAAGTAACATACTAAATTTCAATAGACTGTCTGGTAAAATATCTTTTGAAAGGAAATTGCCATGTCAAAAATTTTTAAAACTTTTATAAATCTGTTTAGTACTGAACCAAATGTAGATAAAGCTCTAGTAAGCTTTTTAAAGAATGAATACAAAAAAGATTGGGTGTCTGCATATCACACTTACAAAGAAGAAGGACGTCTCCCCAACTACATTAGAAGATCTCTATAGTGTGTCAAAAGTGTGTCAATTTTTATTACACAGTAGGTAACACTTTAAAAAAAGTATTGAGAAATAACGAGAAATATTGAAACATAGTGTGTCAAAAAAAGACACATTTCACGCTATTATTTCCAAAAATCAAGGGTTTCACAGTCTTGGTAATAATGCGTTACCCCTCATAATCAATAATTCTAGAACGTTTTGTGTAAATTTGTGTCAAAAAAAAACGTTACTTTTTGTGAAAATTTGATACTTTCTTCTTAGCAAAACAACGGAGAAAGATATGTTTACAACACCAATACAATACGAATACTTTAACAAAAAACTTAGTTTTACTTTAGTTCCTGTAACAAATGCTTTTATTGTAGCAATTAAAATTTTTGAACTATCTACAATTAAGACTCTTAAACTACCTAAGTTTTTAAGAAGGTTTTATGGATATGTTCGTTTTCTTACTTACTACATTAAAACCTTTTTCAAATATGCTTTATTTACCTTCCCGATTTATATTATCAGAAGAGAGTATGATTATGTAGATCATGCTGAATCTAGTTGGCCAGAAAAGTATAATACCGGTTTTTCTTTTTGGTGGAGTTACCACAAAGACGAATTACTCGAATATTTTAAGCCTAGAGATATTGATAGCGGGTACAATCTGTATGTAGATTTTATTTCTAGGGAAGAATATTTAGAATCTCAATCGTCTAGTCGTGATTATGCTATGGAAGCTTTTGAGAATGGCCACCCAAGTACAATAAATCATGGGGGCTATTAATGTTAAATCTAGTACTATATACGTTCGCTCACATATTTATGATAGGCGGTTTTCTAATAGTAATGAAGCTTGTTATTGAGGCTTTATCTAACAAATAAGTAAAGGCCGGGATCAAATCCAAAGTAGCAAAACAACGGAGAAAATCCCGGCAACTAATCTATAATATCTTTTCGTTATATTACAATTTTAAAAAACCTCTGATTTTTCATAAGTCATAAGGCATTTGAAGTTATGACTTACTAAAACCTTTGTTTTAATGGTTCTAGCTTGCATATCTAAATAATTGATACGCTTCTCACATTCAACTTGTGTCGGATATTCTTCTGAATAAGATAAGCAAAAAGGATCAACAAAATTAGCAACTGCGTAACTACAAATATAACCAACTAAAAAGAATGTTTTTATCAAAATAATATGGTTTTCTTAATCCAGCCTTTAGGTATTATTTGACAACGCCCCCGGTCTTTTTCTTTAGGGTCTTTATTTTTATCTGCGCATACGGTAATTGAATCTTTTGTTTCTTTAGTGACATATCCCAGACTTTGCATAATAGGCAATTTAGCTTTAAGAACATCATCAAGATGATGCCAACCAGCACTCATCTCGTAAGCGTCAAACCACTCTATCTCTACTTTGTCATTATCGGGCATTTCTAACTAGCCTTGCTATCCTTTTAGAGTATTTAGCTCTCGATCCTGTCCCCCCGGCTTTTCTTTTTTTACTTGTACTAGCTGAGTATTCTTTAGAGGAAAGTTTATCAATTACACTTTTGGGGAGATACCTCTCTCCTGTTTTGGAAGAAGGCTTCCCAGATTTGGTAGTCCACTTTTGTTTCGACCATTTCTTTAAACTCTTTTGGGATTTTTTAAGAGGCATTATTTATATCCACCACCAGCTTTTTTATAGTCTCTAGCTAGCTTCTGGGCTTTACGAGCAGACCATTTACCAGCGGGGGTTCCCATAGTGTTACTACCTTTAATCTGATTAAATAGTCTTTTGCGCAAAGAAGGTTTGGTATAATTACCAGCTTCATTAACTCGACTTTTCTTAGGCATTACTTCTTTTTGGTTTTCATTTTCTTTTTATCTTTTTTTTTATCCTCATTTAATTTTTTGAGTCCCTTAGCACTGTAAGGATATTTTTTTCCTTTGTATGACGGCATTTTTTTTTCTCCTTTAGCAATTCCAAGCTCTTCTTGACCAATAGTTTGCTGAGAGCTTATTGTTCTTGTTCTTTATTCCACCACTTCTAGCGCAATAACTTTTCTTTCTATCCGGGTTATTTTTCTTAATGGACATTCCTTTAGCTCCGAAATTAATTTTCTTTACCCTTCCGGTACTAGGATCTCGGACAAAAACCTTAAATTTTTTTATATCTCCTTGGGTTGGCTTATTAAGAGTTACTTTTTTTCCTTGATATTCAGCCATTACTTCTTGCCTAATACCTTACCCATTCCCCGTAATCCAAATGAGGAAGCTATACTTCCATAAATTGAATATTGTAGCCAATCAGGGGTTCTGCCTAAAGCATCTAGTCCTCTTTCGACGTATGGTTGCAGTGGTGGGATAAAACACATTCCTATAATGATGATAAAAAGAATCGTCCAAGCCTCGTCTTTAAAACTATTATCTCCAGACTTTACAGCCTGTAAGTCGTATTCCAATTCTCCTGAAATTCTTCTTTTCATAAGGTCGGTTTCCGCCTTAATTTTAGTAACTTTTTGTTCTACTTTTGCTTTACGAGTTTCTGAAACATTTTTAGCAACTTCTGAAACTGTACCGAGTAGAGGTTTTAGTAACATTCCCCACATCATGCGTATCTCATTCTTTCAGCTAGAGCTACACATCTGTTCGGAGTTTGGATATACCACTTACTATCTTTCATTTGATTATGAGCTTCTTCCATATTGCCTTCTTGTAGAGCTTTGATCATCATTTTAAATTTAGATACTCCTGTAAAACCAAGTTGGAAAATCATTTCACATAAAATAGAACGCATCTCTTCATTCTCTGGTAAGTCATGCGTATCGCAGAGCTGTTCCATTTGATTCCAAGCATGATCAAAGTCTTTATTAAATATTTCTTCCCAACCTTCTTTTGTTGTTGGGATTTCTTCACCGACTAATATTTTATGGCCCCAGCCCCCGCTTAAAAATCCTTCAGTACAACGGTACGGCTCCAGCCTATATCCTTCATGTTCTTGTATAGATAATTTTGTTTTCTCTTTAATATTCATTTATTCGCTCGCTATTTCCCCGGCTATGCCTATGTACCCGGAAGCGTCTATGTAATCATCAGGATTAACTTGTCCTAACTTAGTTCTGGCTATCTTTAAGAGTGTCATCATGATTGCTACTTCATGAGCTGTAAACTCAACGCCTTTATAGGCAGACCACAACTTCGCAATATTGATGTGGTTTTCTGTAATATCTCCATGCTGATCATTTCGATCAGTATTTACTAGCTGAGAAGCTATAGTTAAAATGTCATTGTTTTTCATACTTTCCCTGTCCAACGACCTTTATTATTTAATGGCATTGTATGAATACAGGGTTGGCAATAACCGATATAACCAATACTAGCTACGGATATAATAGGTCTTTTTATAAAGTTTTTAGAATAGCGAAAATTCTCTGCTTTAGGATTGATACTAGAACCGACACACATCGCAAAATTTAAGGCTAGGGGTGAAGACCACATAGAATATGAACTCTGCGTATGTTGATGCCCGACGACAAGCGAACAGCCTAATTCTTTTGAACTTTGTAAAACGCTCGATTTAAAATGATGTGTAAAAAAAACATCATTACCGTTTGGGAGCTTAACTATTAATTTGTCGTGCCACTTCCATTTAGCTTTGATCTCAAACATTTTGTTTAAGTCTTTTAAAAAACTTCTTGGAATACCCATACTTTCTGCTTTGCGTATGACCCGGATATCATGGTTGCCATACATGATGTCCATTTTAGGAAATAGTTTTTCTAATTTTTTAATTTCAACTCTAGCTCTTTCTACTTCAGTTGTAGGATTATCTGTTTCTCCGCTAACTGAATGAAAAGTTACACTAGAAAAATCTACTAAATCGCCAATATGGATTATTCTATCCCACTTAGTTAAGGCTTTAATTTTCTTAATATAAGGCCAATAGTCTAAGTTTTGAGCTGGGAAGTGCGTATCACTTAAAATAAGTATTTTCACTTTATTTATATTTTACCTAAAAAGGTTTTATTATCTAAATTCGTTTGTAACTCTATTTAATAAAAAGTAATGAAACGTAATTAAAAAATAAAATCTTTTGCTAGGATTATTAAATGTGTAAATAATAAAAAACCTACAGACCACAGAACTCTATTGATCCGGGTAAGGTCTTGTTGAATATGGGCGAGGTGGTTATTCATAATTAATTGGATATCTTTTTTGATCAAGGCCACCTCTTTGTCGAGACGATTAATTTTATCAGATTGTGACGGCATCTGAAATTCCTGTAGTATCTAACTTAACTTGTTCTTGCTTTTCTAATTGATCAGTCATCGACTTTTCAATCGAAAGAGCATAATCCGCTTTTGCTTTTTGTTTTAATAAGACTTCATCAACGGTCATATTGTTTTTTTCTTCTCTTAACTGTGCATTTTTCTCATGAGCTAAATCAAGCCTATCCAATAAAAACTTGTTGTGTGTTCTAAGCTCTCTAACTTCTTTTTTTACTGTTCGTAGTTCTTTTTGTAGTTCTGATAGTGTGGCCATTATTTTACTCCCGCTAACGGATTAGCTAACGCTTTGTTTATTTTTAGTTCTAATTCCCCCTCGAGATCTTTGATTGATTGTTCAAACAATCGAAGCTCGTCTCTAGTATTGTTCTTGACTGAGTTTACAACGGACTCAGTATGCCTACTGTCTTGCTGAAGTGTGCGGACATCGCTTTTAAGGTCGTCTTTAAGTTCTTTTGCAGTAGAAGCTACTAAGTTTACTTCCTCTAAAATCATTGTCATTTCAGATTGAAGCATATCTACTTGTTGTTGTACTAGATCTATTCTTTTATCAAATCCTGAAAGATCCGGCTCCACATACTCATTTTGAATAAAGTTTTTAAAATCTGTGTAATCTTTATAGGCTACAAAAACTCCATACAATGCACCAACAAAAGTAGCTAGAGCTGTAATAATTGCAAAAATTTTACCGCCTTTAAATTTAAATCCCCCGGGTAATTCTAATTCTGCCATTGACTATCCACCATTTCATTAATTGTCATGTAATCCATATATTCTAATAAATTTGTATCGTTGCTCTGTGTGATGATTTGATTTTCGTAAAAAGTAAGATCTGTATAAAAGTCCCGGTCAACTATAGTTTTTGTCGTAAGATCAGATAAGCTGATATCAGATAGCACGACCATAAGGGCAACTTGAGTAGCTTGACCTTCACTAGAAGTCTTATCTATTTTAGCCATAATCTTTTCAGCGACTTTTTCTTTAATCTCTAGCTCTCGCTCTTCTTGAACTTCTTCTGGCTGTGTCTCTTCTTGTTCCTCAGTGTTTTCCTCTTCGACAGTGGACTCTTCGACAGGCTCATTTTCAGATTGAATTTCTTCTATCTCTTCTGGTTGATCCTCTGAAATTTCTTCTAGCTCTGGCATCTCCTCTAAGATTTGCTCTTCAATCTCTATTTGTATCTCAGTTTGGATTTCTTCCATTTCAGGAATATCCGGGGCAATCTCTATAACCTCTACAGTTTGCGGTGGGAGTTCAATTTCAAAAGAAATATCATCGAAGTAATAGTCTTCAATCACCACATCAACAATTAAGTCTTCCGTAGCTATATCCTCTACGACATCTAAAATAATGTCTGTAATTATTTCAACGGTGTTGTATTGGATAGATAAAAACGGATCTGAAATTATTCCGCCATAAAAACTTGGTGCTGTATATCCAGCATCAATAGACCAGATATCCATTTGAAATAAGATATCGCTATAATTATTTTCGTCTATTGTTTGTAGATAGCTATAGTCTCGAGCACCTGAGTAGTCCATTTCGACTGTGTGTTCATAAGTGTTAATTACATCTCCATTGGTCTTTGTAAGATGCAATTTAATAGTAAAGTAATCTTTGCAATCGTAGTTAGTATCGGAGCAAGACGGTACATTCACATTAGAAATATGACTCTCAATACTACTACCGTAAGTAAGCTCTATTCCTTGATTTATTTCAGCTTGAGATAATCCTTGGTCTAATAAACTAATTTGATCTGAGAGTATTCCACCACCACCAACAATTCCTTGATTACTATGCCCGGTACATACCTCACCTTCTTCAAGTTGACCAGAGTAATTGCATTGAGTCGTTGAAGCTCTGTCATATAGCTCCCATTGATCAGCCGAGTCTAAAACATTTTCTGTAGAAAGTTCTTCTGCGTTAGAAGAGTAGCAATAAACTAAGAGCCATAAGACCAAAATCTTTAAGATCATTAAAATTTTCCTCTGGTTCTTTTTGTTTTTGATTATTTTGTAAAAGTTTGCTTTTGATGATTGATCCTTCTGGCATCATATCTACATTAGCTAACCAAATTTCTTTTGATTTTTCCCCAATTTCCCCTGAATGTGGTGGGTAAATTCCACTCTGCCATAAACTATCGAAGACTTGAGGGTCTTGAGCTAAGATGCTCACTGCCGGGACTGAAAGCCCAAGTGATTTTAATTGACGACTATACTTAATAAGACGACACGCCTCATCTGTAATTGTAATGCCACTAGACACTCCTATTACGGAAGAGGTTACACTTCCTGAAATTCCCGACTTACATATATCACTATTGACTATGCTCAGACTTGGACTGATTGCGCTAGGCGGAGTCCGATCCGTTGTAACCGTATTTGAACTAACAGTATTAGTATTCGCTTTTA
>Ga0181379_1000401_pt1 | contig 21870 bp, 14 predicted proteins | sample 2SPOviralmetaG_FD_130115 | JGI IMG/M metagenome (GOLD analysis project Ga0181379, IMG submission 130115) | Marine viral communities from the oligotrophic San Pedro Time Series (SPOT) site, San Pedro Channel, CA, USA - 2 SPOT_SRF_2009-07-10 | ecosystem: Environmental > Aquatic > Marine > Strait... | reverse complement strand
GCGAAGCGTTCCTGTTCGATGCGTTCGTTGATGCTGAGTTCCTTGTCAATGTACAAATCACGTTTGGCGAGGTAGGCTTCTGGTTGATAATAGTCATAATGCGATACGAAATATTCAACGGCATTTTCGGGGAAATACCCCACCATTTCTTGATGTAACTGCCTCGCAAGGGTCTTGTTATGGCTCATGATCAAGGTTGGAATGTTGAGGTGCTCGATGATGTTGGCCATGGCGAACGTCTTTCCACTGCCCGTCACGCCAAGCATCACGCATCGCTCTTGTCCATTTTCTAATTGAGAAATCAAATCTTCAATTGCTTTTGGCTGGTCTCCACCAGGCTCAAACTCGGCGTGCAACCGAAAGCGTTTCACGCTTGGGCTCAAAGCTTCCAAAGCCGCACCATCAAGCGCTTTAGAGAGGTCAAAGGGGTTGCGTTCAGTGAGGTCGACCTCGAGCAGAGGTTGGTCCGCTATGGCCTCGAATGAGCCTTCGTCGTCCCAATCGTTGACCATGCCATCACCAACGGAATTGTTCGTTTCAGGGGAGATAAAGTCCACCATTCACATGAAGAATGGCCCCGGTGATGTAAGCGGAGTCGGGCCCAACAAGAAACGAGACGGTTGCCGCCATGTCTTCGGGTGAACCCACGCGCTGCAACGGCACCTCTTGTTCCCGCTGTTGCCGCTTCTCTGGACTATCTCCTGCAAGAATATCGGTGTCAACATAGCCCGGAGCGAGGATGTTTACTCGCTTGCCCTCGGGGCCAACCGACTGAGCGAGTGAGCGAGCCCAGGTGGAAAGTGCCGCCTTCGAGGCAGCGTAATCGGCACCATGAGGTGAGCCCCGAGTGCCCAATTGTGAGCCCACGACCACCATTCGAGCATGGCCGGTAAGGTGGGCTTGAACGGCTTTCCAAACGGCCACTGCGCCTTCAAAATTGGTTTTCATGGTGACCGTCAAATCATCCAAGGTCATGGCATGACCTTGAACACGCTTGTAGACGCCATGGTTGAGAACCAAGACATCAATGCCTCGCTCCATCCAGGGATGCTGCCCCAAGAGCCCGACTTCGCCGAGGTCCGCGCAATCCACCTTGACCGCAAGTGCATCATCGCCACGTTCACGGATGGCATCGACGATCATCTCGGCAGGTTTTGAGGACCGATTGTAGGTCAACAACACGTCATAGCCATCGGCGGCCAAGCGGTCGGAGATAGCCGCACCAATGCCACGACCTCCACCGGTTACCAACGCTACTGGACGGCTCATGGAATCGGGTAGTGCTCATTGTTCATGAAACCATGTGAGTGAACTCACTCACTATCGGGAAGAAATTGTGCGAGTTGCGGGGGTTGCCACCCTTCGGGTTTGAGGACCTTTCCATCCTCTCTTCGAATCACTTTGCCGTCAACCAGTTTGGCCATGTTGGAACGATGCACTTCATTGAAAGCATCATCGTAGATGTGTTGCATCCCGTGGTTTATGATCGTCCCCGCAAGGATGTAACCGATGTCTGCAAGGGCGTCCAATACTTCTACCAAATCACCAGCACGGGCCGCTTCTGCGTACTCTTGTACTTCTTCAGTAAGCAGTTTGATGCGCAACTCAATCAACTCGTCAGGGCTGAGCCCCGGCGTCTCAAGTTTTGGGATTTCAAAGGCATTATTGAACTCGAGCAGGGAAGCGACGATGGGGTTCATGGCCTGTGTTTTGCTAGTCGGCTCAAGAACCTTCACCAACGCTTTCAGAAGGATTTGTTCTCACGACTCTTCCCAGATCATGTAGCCACCTTCGGTGGAATGCCAGTGGTTCCCATCGTCATCGAGGTACCAATTCGTTCCGTCCTCGCCGTTATCGAGCCAATCTCCGGATGGAAGGTCTTCCCACCGCTCCACGAATGAAGCCATCACGCGCTGTGGGACATCAGTCGGCGGAGGACTTGATGGTTGGTTGTCCTTCTCGGATTCAAAGAGATCCATTTCTTCTTTGTACCAGTCCTCTTCCTCCTCTGCTTTCCGAGAACGAAGAGCAAGCACAGCAACAACGAAGGTCAAAAGCACCCCACCAATGATGAAAATCATTCTCATTTGCTTGGCTTCTGCAACTGCTTGCATGTTGTCGCCCCGTCCGTCTCCATCGGAATCCTTGTCTTCGCTGTCGTCAAGTGGGAAAGCATCGTCTTGGTCCAATGTCCCATCGCCGTCATCATCGGTATCGATTTCGTCTGGCAAAAGGTCAGCATCGGTATCAAGGAGACAAAACGTCTGCGATGATGAGCCTGTGGCGACAGTGCTGGTCTTGTAAGGACATGCTGTCTGCTGGGTAGCGCCCTCCACAGGGACATAGAAACCGACGCTCGCTTCAACACACGAAGATGCTCCAGTGGTGTTTTGATAGGTTCCAAGTGCGCACGTTGTTTGCTCAGTTTGTCCGCTTTCGTTTACGTGGTGCCCTGCGTCTGCAACTCGACAATCTGAAGCCTGTATGGAACCCGTAAGGGGATTATAGGTACCCGGTTCACACGCCACCTGTTCCGACTGGGCGGCCTGATTGACGTAGTGACCCGGGTCAGCAGATGCACAGGAGATTTGACCGGTCAACGGTTGAAAAGAGCCCTCAGCACACGGAACCTGAGCCGTAGCTTGAGCCGTGTCCACATAATGCCCCTCATCGGCCTCATCGCAGTGGCTCTGCCCCTCAAGGGACTGATACGTCCCTTCAACGCACGGGGTTTGGCTCAGTTGTCCAAGCTCGGGAACATGCGATCCAGGCTCAGCCAACAAACATTCAGATTGAGCCTTCAACGGCTGATAGGTTCCAAGTTCGCACATCGTAAGGTTCGCAGACCCTGGCTGGGCGACGTAATGGCCCTCATCGGCGTCCAAGCAGTCGAAGCGAGAGGTTGAGCCAGAAAGAGGATTGTACGTTCCGACATCGCATGGCGTCTGATTTGCTTGCCCCAGAGTGTTCACATAGTGCCCTGGGTCTGCGAATTGACAATCGGCTTCGTTTTGCGAACCGCTGTTTGGATTGAAGGTCCCGTAATCGCACGGCCTTTGGTTGGCTTGGCCAGTTTCCTCGACGTAGTAGCCCGGTGAGGCGTCAAGACAATCCGAAGCATTGCCTGAACCGGTGTTTGTGTTGTAAGTCCCTCGGTCGCAAGGCGTTTGGCTCGTCTGGCCCGTTTCATCGACGAAATGCCCTCGGTCGGCATCAAAACATTCTTCCTGCCCCTTCAAAGGCTGGTAGGTCCCAAGCCCACATGCTTGCTGGTCTGGTTGTCCGGGTTGACTCACTTGGTGCCCTTCATCAGCGTCAAGGCAAGAGGCCTGTCCATAACCAGGTTGGTATGTGCCCGCCAAGCATGGTGCCTGAGTGGTTTGAGCAGAGAGGGAAACAAAATGACCAGGAGTTGCATCGTCGCACCCTATCTGGCCTTCCAGAGGCTGGTAGGTGCCCGGCTGACAAGGCTGTTGATTTGATTGGCCATCAAGTGAAGTGTAGTATCCGGGATCTGCATCAATGCAAGCATCAACGGTCTCCGATCTGGAAGTTGGGTTGTAAGTTCCAGCGATGCACGGTGATTGCGTCGCCTGACCCTCCAAATCGACAAAATGGCCCGGTTGTGCTTCATCGCACGATGTTTGGCCGGTGTCGGCTTGAAAGGTGCCGACTGGACAAGGAGTTTGAGAGGTTTGACCCGAGTAGCTAACGAAATATCCGGCATCGGCGTCAACGCAGGTTGAAGGAGCCGTCGAGGGTTCATACGTGCCCGGTTGACAGAGGTTGCTTTCGAAGATGTTCAGCACACCATCTCCATCAAAATCTCGCTCAGAAAGAGCTGCTATTTCCCCGCTCGCAAAACTGTTTGTTGGTGTTGGTAAATTTCGATTGCCATAATTTCCATTGCCAATTTGTCCACTGCTTCCGAGTCCCCAGCACGAAACGTATCCATTTGAAAGCATAGCGCACGTGTGGTCGTATCCAGCTGCAAGAGCTGTGGCTCCTACGCCGCTACCAAAGCTGCTGGTGAGGGTCGGAGTGGTGCGTTGCTGGTTGGCCGAATTGCCAATTTGACCGTAGCCACCAAAGCCCCAACAAGATACGGAACCAGTGCTGTGGAGGGCGCATGAATGGGAAGCGGCAGTGGTGACTTTTGTGGCGACAACCCCGGTTCCTAGTGAACTGGTGAGTGTGGGCGAAAGCCTGTCAGAGGTACCACCGTTGCCCAGTTGTCCAACTCCTCCGTGCCCCCAGCAGGAAACGGCTCCGTTATCGAGCACGGCACAGGTGTGTCGGTTGCCTGCCGAAATCGAAATGGCCGTTCGACCCGTTCCAAGACTGCTCGTGAGGGTTGGTGTTGAGGAAGACGACGTTCCCCCGTTGCCCAACTGCCCGTCAGCGTTGCTCCCCCAGCACGAAACAGCACCGTTGTCAAGAATAACGCACGTGTGCCGGTTCCCAGCAGAAACAGCGACGGCGGTACGGCCGGTGCCAAGGCTGCTGGTCAGCGTTGGAGTGTTCTGTGAAGAGGTCCCTCCGTTGCCGAGTTGGCCGTAGCCTCCTCCGCCCCAGCACGAGACGGTACCGCTGTCCAAGATGACACACGTGTGGCTGCCGCCCGATGAGATGTTGACCGCCGTTCGACCTGTTCCTAAACTGCTGGTTTGGGTCGGCGTCGTTTGTTGTGAACCTGCTCCATTACCGAGCCGTCCATTTCCACCGCTCCCCCAACATGAAACAGAGCCCGTATCAAGAATCGCACAGGTGTGGTCATTTCCCGCGGAAACAGCCACGGCGGTTCGCCCCGTTCCAAGGCTGGAGGTCAAGACCGGTGAAGATTCAGTGTACCATGAGCTGGTCGCTCCGTTTCCAAGTTGCCCACTGCTACCCTCGCCCCAACACGTCACGTTGCCGTCAGCTTGAACCGCACATGAGTGGGCAAAACCAGAAGCGATGTCGAGTGCCGTCTGGCCTGGACCAAGATTGTTGATGACGGCTGGCGTGGCTTCAATGCTGTTCCTTCCGTTGCCCAAGCGTCCGCTCTGACCGAGTCCCCAGCACGAAACATCGCCCGAGGCATCCACAGCGCAGGTGTGTGAACCACCAACGGAGAGGCCGGCCGCCACTTGGTTCGTACCAAAAACCGCCGTGGCAATTGGTGTTGTGGAATCAGAGCCGGTTCCTTCGCCCAGTTGTCCGTTGCTTCCCTCGCCCCAGCAGGCGACTTCACCGTTGTCGAGAATGGCGCACGTGTGAGCCGAACCAGCGGAAAGTCCGACGGCCGTTCGTCCTGTTCCAAAGCTGCTGGTCAAGGTTGGAGCATACTTGTCGGACGTGCCACCGTTTCCAAGAGCGCCCATGGCCCCGTACCCCCAACACGAGATTGAGCCGTTTTCAAGGAGAGCGCAAGTGTGCTCTTCTCCACTTGAAATGGCCACGGCTCGCTGGCCTGTGCCGAGGCTGGCCGTGAGCATTGGCGTCACTTGGTAGTTCGTGGCTGTGCCGCGGCCCAAGGCCCCGGTTGACCCAGCCCCCCAACAAACAACTGAACCGTTGTCGAGAAGGGCACAGGTGTGCATATCACCGGCGGCGATGGCGATGGCTGTCCGCCCCGTGCCGAGGCTACTGGTCTGCGTTGGACTGAGTCGATCCATGGCCGCACCGTCACCGAGTTGGCCCGAGCTGCCTCCACCCCAACAAGCGACTGAACCGTTGTCAAGAATGGAACACGTGTGGTCCATGCCCGCAGAGATGGCCACGGCTGTTCGACCAACACCAAGGCTAGCAGTCAAGGTTGGTGTGCTGGTGTCCGTTGTCGAACCATCGCCAATTTGCCCATAATACCCGTATCCCCAACAGGCTACCGACCCATTGTCAAGGATGGCACAGGTGTGGTCCTTTCCCGCAGCGATGCTCACGGCCGTGCGTCCAACGCCGAGGCTGCTCGTTTGGGTTGGATTGTAGAGGTCCGAGGTGCCACCACTACCAAGGTTGCCACTGTAGCCATAACCCCAGCACATGACCGAGCCGTTCGAAATGATGGCGCACGTGAAGGCGCCACCCGAGGAAACGGTGGTGTTGGTGTACACCGAGCCTTCCTGAAACCCAGGGACATTGAGTTGAGCAATGGGGGCGATGGTTCGTTCAACGTCCATCTCGGAAGTGAGAGAGGTGTGAGATTGATCCGTGTTCAACGAATGAACTGCCACTGAAAGGGGCAGGAGAACCATCAAGAAGGTCAAAACCATGGAAATAGCACGCCTTTGCATGCTCGCCCCTCAATCAGAATCTGTATAAACTGTTTGACATCAAGAAAGGAGGAAAGGAAGCGTTATGCAACGACCGGTTCAACAGCGTACCCACCAAGCAATGAAGCGAGCAACACCCACCCTGTTAACATGGAAACTCGAAACAGCACGGTTTGAAAATCTCCAAAACGATTCATGCGCAGGACAACAGCAACGTTAGCGAGCGCCATCAACAGGGCAGCACCGAGAAACCAAACGCCTTCCATGGGGTCGGAGATAGCAAAGCAGGCAAACCATAGGAGAGAAAGCTGAACGGTGGTTCGCGTCGTGGCCGCATCGCCAAAGGAAGAAGGGAAGGAATGGATACCTTGCTCACGGTCGCTTTCGGCGTCCATCCGCGCATAATTGATGTCAAAGGCGGCGATCCACAACGCCACACCAATGGAAATTGGAAGAATGGTTGGAGCCCACAAGAAATCAGAACCGGTCGAGAATTGACCCGTGATGGAGGCCCAACCATGCACATCGGCGGCCATGGCAACCCACGCTCCGGCTGGAGCCAAACCCAAACACAAGCCCAACCAAAAGTGGCACAACCACGTGAACCGTTTCATGTACGGGTATATGATGAAGGCAAGGACAGGAAGCCACGCCATCATGAGGGCAACCATGTTGAGCAAACCAGCAGAGACCAGAAGCATGGCCAAGAACACGGCAGCAAGCATCCATGCTGTCTGGAGACTCATGGACCCCGATGCGAGATGGCGCCCCTGCGTGCGCGGGTTTGCAGCATCGATGTCTCGGTCGATGATGCGATTGAGAGCCATGGCCAAACCCCGAGCACCAACCGCAGCGAGAAGAATCCACAGCAAGTCAAGGCCTGGTTCAAGGTTGAATTGTTCGAGAGCGATGAAGTACCCAATAAGGACGAAGGGGAGGGAAAACAGGGTGTGTTCGATTTTGATGAACGACAGCACCTGTTTAGCGTCCATTACTCAGGGCCCCCAAAAGAAAGGTGGGGTGGCCATTCGTATTTCTTGAGTTCGGGGTGAGAAGCAACTTTGGCCAGCGTTTCCGTATCGTGAAGGGTGACAGCAGGCCATCGGCGAACGCCGTATGCTTCCGACGGGATGGGCGTAGTGGCATCCCAACACAGACGGGAACGCTCAGCATCAAAGGTCAGTCCGCGCCCCACATCGAACCGAGAGGTGAGTTGCCAGAGTAGGCGACGGCGCGCTTTGGAGTGGGTCATATCAAGATCATCGTTGGTGATGAACAACCATCGTAGATTCTTTTCAGAATCCAATTGCCAAATTGAATTTCTCAATTGAAGAATCTTTTCAATCCTCTGCCCCTCAAGGTCATCGTTCCCGTCGTACTCTCCTGTGCGGGGACTTGGGGTACCGTCGATGGAAGTTGAAACCACGAGCATGTTATCCCGCAACATCCGGGCTTGGCGCACATCGGGCATCGCCTCGACAGCGCTCAACCCAGTGAACGGCTTAGATGCCACGGTTCCTTGACGCCACTCAGGAGTTGGTTGGTTGTAGGACCCCTCCAGCGGTTCATCTGAAGAACGAGGATCGGTCGAAACCAACGATGTTGCATCAATAAGCAACTTGTCGTGGACGTTTTCAAACGGGGAAGCAGCCTCGAGGGCGTCGGCCACCATGCCCGGTAGAACAACGATGTCTTGGCTGATTTCGACCTTGTCGTTCAGTGCATCCAAGAAGGCCTCGAGATCTTTCGGGTTTTGCTCTGGGTCGATGGCAGCGATGACCTTGAGAAACATCATTTGACCTGCCCCCAGGAGACCAAGGGCTGTTTTCCTGCCCTGGCGAGGATATCGCTGTTTGGAGGCAACGATGGCGAGGTTATGGAAGCCAGTCTCCAACGGCAAGTGAACGCTCTTGACATCACGATGCTGGAATTGGAGGACCGGCGAAAACTGACGGCCAATCGCTTCGCCGAGGTAACCGTCCTCCATCGGAGGAAGCCCAACGATGGTGGCTGGTAAAATCGCATCCTTGCGGCAGGTAATGGCCGTCACGTGCAACACAGGGTATTGTCCTGTCAGTGAGTAGAAGCCGTAGTGGTCGCCAAATGGGCCCTCAAGCTTCGTTTCCGTAGGGTCGCAATAACCTTCGATGATGATATCGGCTTCCGCCGGCACCCACAAGTCTTGGGTCAGGGCCTTCGTAATGGGCAGAGATTTCTGTCCGAGAATACCAGCAAATTGGTACTCGGAGAGGTTATCGGGCAACGGCGAAATCGCCGAGAAAATAAGTTCTGGTGGACCCCCGATGCAAACCGCAACGGGCATGCGTTCTCCCTTGGCGGCGTGGTCGGCTGCGTGTTTGTGAATTTGCCAATGCAGGCCCAGTTCGGTTTCATTGTGGACTTGAGCCCGATACATACCTAGATTGTGTTCTCCGTCCGAATCTTTGGTGACCACCAACGGCAACGTCACGAAATGACCCCCATCCATTGGCCAGGTCTTTGGGATGGGGAGTTTGGTCAAATCGTTAGGCAAGCGCACGCGCTGGCCTTTGCCCTTGCGGACTTTCTTCGGCGGCATGGCCAAAGCGTCCCGAAGCAAGGGGAGGCCTTTCCACGGCTTTCGCATGTAGAGGCCGATGTCGGGTTTCATCATGGCAACCATTCGGTCGCCGATTTCGGTCTCGTGGCTGGCGCCAAGAGCTCGGAGGGTCCGGTCGTGGCTTCCAAACGCATTCATGAGGAGAGGGATGGACGAGATAGAACCGTCGGCCAACCTCGGCTGTTCAAAGAGGACGGCGGGACCGTCGTTCTTGACCAAGAGGTCGGCGATCGCACCCGCCTCGTAGACGACATCAACCGGTCGGTCGATTCGTAAGAGCTCTCCGCCTGCTTCGAGGTGGTTCACCCAGCGCCTCAAGGTCTTCCAAGCCACAGACAACCCTGTGGCTTCTTGGATTTGAACCTCCGTATGCTGGCTGGTTTCCTCCAACGGCCACCATGAAGTCCCACCGTTTCCTTCAAGGGCTTCCGTAGCCCCGTTTCTAACCGAGGAGAGATAGATGTACGACGTTGTGGTCATCGGCGCAGGCCCTGGTGGCGGTTCTGCGGCCCTGCATGCCGCTAGAGCCGGGCTTTCCACGCTTCTTCTCGAAGCAGACCCGGAAATCGGAACGCCGGTGCATTGCGGCGAATGCTTGTCCGACCTTGCGGTTCAGAATCTGGACCTTGAATTGCCTGACCATGTCAAGGCCTTGGATGTGAAAGGCATCCGCGTAATTTTCCCAGACGGAACAGAAAAACTCCTGACCGAAGAAGGGTATGTCCTCGAAAAACACCTCTTTGAACGATGGTTGGCCGATGAAGCCATCGCCAAGGGTGCAGAATTGCATCTGCATCACCGCGTCACCGGAATGGAAAGGATTTACAATACGGAAAATCAATTTTCCAATTGGAAACTTGAAGGTCGTGGCGACGCCTTTCCCATTGAATGCCGTGCAGTGATTGACGCCTCCGGAGTTTCCGGTGCCGCCTCTAAATTTCTCGACATGGGAGGCGACGTGGAGGTCATCGCAGGATTTCAGTACGAGATTCTTGACGTGCCAAACGACGGGTACCTCGATTTCTACCTCTGGCCAAAATACTCACCACATGGATATGTTTGGATGATCCCCAAAGAGGGAGGGAGAGCGAACGTAGGACTGGTGACCACCGATAAGCGAGGCGCCATCAAGTACCTTGAATCCTTCATCGAAGACACCTACCTGAAAGGGAAACCAGCGGTTAACCCTCCGTGGCGAAAAGAGGGCATCAAAGTCCGACCCTTCGGAGGCACCATCCCCATTTCTGGTCCAAGAACCACCACCGTAGGCGACGGAATTATGTTGGTAGGCGATGCTGCAGGCTTCACTTCACCTTTGTTTGAAGGCGGAACCCACCTTGCTCTATGGTCGGGAAGGGAAGCGGCACAAACACTTGCTAAAGCACTCAAAGAAAACAACCTCTCCGAAGAGCGATTGATGGCCTACCAAAAAGCTTGGAAAAAGCGCTTCCCTCCCTATCATAAAATCTTGAAAGGTAAAACAGCCCTGTACGAATTGACCGATGACGAGATGTCGGCCATGGCCCGACTCCTACCTGACGAACTCGGCAACATGAGCCCAATTGACAAGGCTTTCATCGGTCTGAAAATATTGGTTCGAAAACCGTTGTTGTTGACCAAGCGCGTTATTTCCGTGCTTCTCTCGTTTGGCTATTCCCGAGCGAAATTCTTTGGCTGGTAATGGACTCTTGCCTACGACGAATGAGCAAAGGCCATGAGGGACGCCCTTCACCCGATTACCATGTGGGGGCTCACAATGTGGTTGGCTCTCATCGCCACCGGTTGGTTGATTCTAAAACCACGGCTCCACGAAGAACAACCTGTCCTCTCCGCAGCTCTTCATCTTGCCTTGGCTGTGCCCTTCTTTGCGCTAGCTCGGTTGTTTTTGGTCAACGACACCTCTGTAATGCACGTTGCCGCTTTTGGTGGGGAAGACCTTCCCCTGAAATACAGATTCGCAGCGACATGGGCCGCTCGAGAGGGCCCTCTGCTCATGTGGCTTGGATGGATGTCGCTGGTCTCATGGCTCTGGCGACGGCCACTGCCCGGTGAAGCTGATGCTACAGCCGACGCACATGGGACGCGCCTTCGTTTTATGCACCTCATGAGCCTCACCTTGTTGCTCATCGCCTTCTCATTGGACCCGTTCAAGGAAACACCTGGCTTCTTCATGGGAGCTGGACTTAACCCGCTGCTTCAGACCGACCTCATGGTGATTCACCCCCCGCTCATTTTCTTGACCTACGCGCTCTGTCTGCACCTTACGGCCATCGCCATGGCCGCCGCCTTCACCAACGAAACCGAAAAACTCGGCCCACGTATGCTTCATCTGGCGCGCCCAGGACTGTTCATGGCAACGCTCGGTATCGGACTTGGAGGATTGTGGGCCTACTTGATTCTCGACTGGGGCGGCTATTGGGCTTGGGACCCAGTGGAAACAGGCTCCTTCCTCCCCTGGCTCGCCCTCGTGATGCTCGTCCACCTTCGAACACGCCCCGGAAAGGTTCGTCCCGAGGTATGGATTGGCGGTGGCCTCGCTACGGGAATGCTCGCCCTCTTTGCCACCACTGTCACCCGCGCCGGGGGCGTTTGGGCATCCTCTGTCCACACCTTCGTGACCAGCGACACCAGCACACCTCCAGGCGATGTCTTTGGGCGTTTGATGATCCTAAGAGACGACCCTGCAGGAACCGAGGTGATGTCCTATGTGGTTTGGATGTTCATGCTGATCGGGTGTTGGCTGGCCGTTCAACGCTCGGTGGCGAGCGAGCGCCAGCTCAAACTGAACGATGCATGGGTAGTGGCGAGTCCTGCGGTCGTTGCCTTCCTTGGATGCCTGCTCTTTACAGGAAGCAACGGGGATGGGTTGTCGTGGGCCAGTGTACCTCAGGTGTTGTTCATCGTTCCCCTCTTTTTGCCGATGTTGTTGGTGCGACCAAATCGCCCAGTTCAAGCCTCTGAAGATTCCAAGACATGGGCCTACCATCGTCTTGTACCGGCGCCTTTGGATGTCGTGTTTGCACTGGCCGTTTATGCCCTTACCACCGACGTGTGGATTGCTACGGCCGCCACGGTCCTCTTCGTACCAATGTACAGAGCGGATGATGCGCTAAAGGCTTGGCCATGGGCGGCTGGGGGCGTGATGCTGGGACTTGCGTTAGCATGGTCCCAAGCGCTGAGCCTTGGGGTGGCCGGATTCATTCTTGTCGCCTTTGTCCTACCGTGGCTACTCGCCCCACAAGAGGAGGAGGGAGTTACACTTTCGGTCTGGGAAAGCAGGGGACAGATGCGAATGGCACTGTGGGGCAGCGTCATCATCGTCAGCCTCTATCTGGTTCTTACCTGGGTGTTGTTGCTCACCAGCATCGATGCGGTAAATTTCGAAGCCCACGAACTCTACGGAGCACCGTTCCTCGCTGCCGTCGGTGCGGGGTTGTTCACCTACACGCGGCGGAAGGACAACGCCAAGACCACGTTTCGTTTCCTCTGTGGGGCCTTGGCCCTGAGCCTTCTCGGCCTTTTGCTCGCCCCTGATGCCTTTGGAAGGGATGCTACCGCATCGGTGTCTGAACATTTGACAAGGGGCCACATCGTTTGGATGTCATTGCCCATGCTGATGCTTGCTGTTGCTCCGGTGGGCAGGGAAGTGGTCGTTCACATTCGTGCGGCCAAGGCAAAGGGCGCTTGGAAACGCATTCCACTGGGTGCCCACGTGGTTCACTTCGGGCTGCTTCTGCTCTTGCTCGGACACCTCTCAACCACCGTTTTGGTCGACCGCGGGGATGCTAGCCATCGGATTTCCCTCGTCAAAGATGAAGTCATCGTCCACGATGGGCTGGGGTTGGAATTCATTGGCTTGGAATTGAACAACCAAAATTTAGAGGTCGGCGACGGATTCATTGGCGTTCGCATCGCCGTTTACGAAATGGATGGAAGCGATGTTGGAGGACTCATCGGAGAAGTGATTCCGGGTACGCTGCGGTTTGACGACCAAGGCATCCCTCGGTCTGAAGTGGCCACCCTCACGCGGTTAACCGGCGACGTAGTGTTCATCTTTGATGGAAGCCAAGCCGGAGCGCTCATGTCGTCGGTAGGAGCAGACGGACTCGACGGCATTGAACTGGTCCGTGTTACCGTCTACAATTTGCCACACTCCCACCTGGTGTGGATCGGTTGGTGCGCCATGATGGCTGGGATGGCTTTCGTGGCTTTCGCTGGGGCTGGAAGCAGCACCAAATCCAGCAAGGAAGCGCCTATCCCGACCCTCGAGGAAGAATGACCGCCTCCAATGCAATTATGAAGGGGGGGCTGGTCGCCGAATCATCCCCTTGGAGGCTATACCATGGAAGAAGGAACAATTGTCCACGTTGATTACGAACTCTACAACGGCGAAACCGGCGACTTGATTGAGACCACACGAGAAGAAGTGGCGAAAGAGCATGAGACGCATCAAGAGGGGCGGTCCTACTCCCCTATGGTCTGCGTCGTTGGCGGCGGAAACCTCATTCCAGGATTCGAAGCTGCTTTGGCCGATGCCAAAGCCAACAAAGAAATCGAAGTCGTCATCGAAGCAGCAGAGGCTTACGGCGAAAAAGACCCGGAGCAGATTGAGACGATCAGCATCGACAAACTCATCCGTGCTGTCAAGGACCCAAACTCCCTTTACATTGGCGCCCCAGTGAACATCGGTAACCGCCAAGGCTACCTTTCTTACTTGGCTGCAGGCCGTGCCCGTATCGATTACAACCACCCCATGGCTGGCAAGACGCTGAAGTACAGTTTCAAAGTCGTCAAAGTGGTTGAAGGAAAGGAAGAGCAAGTTTTGGCCCTCCTTGAGTCAAACACCGGGCACAGCGACTTCGGCGTAGCCTTTGATGGCGATGACCTCAACATCACCATCCCCCAGACCATGCTTTTCGATACCAACGCTGCCATGATGAAATTCCGATTGGTCACCATCATCCGAGACGCTGTGGAATGCGGAAAAGTCTCCTTCATCGAAGTTCACGAACCCCGTGGCTTTGGCCTTGACGCCGATGATGAAGATGAGACTGCAGACGAAGGCGAGGACCTCTCCAAACTTTCCGTGGCCGACCTCAAGGAACGCCTCAAGGCCGCAGGCCTTCCAGTTGGCGGCAAGAAGGCCGACCTCATTGCTCGTCTTTCGCAAGAAGAAGAGTAAGCCCGTCGGAAAACCGATAGCCAAGAGGGCGCTAGCCACTCCTGCTGAGGTCGATTGAACATGGACGAAACCGTTGATTCAACGTTTGACCCCCCTCTTCCTGACGACCGTTACTCCACGGCAGAAAAAGCCGTGATTTGGACAGCCATCGGTCTCGCCCTTGCCATCCTCGCCGGTTTGATGCTGGCCTATGACACGGTATGGACCGAAACCCTCCGCCCCATAATCTGGGAACCGGTGGTCGAAGACGCCGGGGTCGCCGGCGACGCGGGCTATACACCTCAGAACACGGCCATTTACACCTTGAGCATGCTTGGTTGTGTCGTGCTGCTTCAGGCACTGTTTCGCAAGTGGAAAATGCCTACCGATGAACGAATGACCTTGGCCCTCATCGCTTGGGTTTGCCTTGCCCCAGTCCTGCGCGTGCTCGAGGATGCAGATTTCTTCTCCTCAACGCGAGATGTACTGTTTATTTCACCCATCATCCACTTGCATTTGGCCGCATGGCTGGTGGGCATTGCTGTGGTTTCCCATGTGGTAGGCAGCCGATTTGATGGATTGAGCAGCGACCGTGCCCAAGAGGCTCAAGCCACCCTGCTTGGTGGTGTCTTGTTTGTGACCTTAATGGGACACTGGTACCTGCTTTACCAGCCGGCTTACGCCGGCCATCCGGGAGTTGACTTTTCAGTGGCGACCGGTGGATTGGTCGTTTCCATGGCGGTGATGTGGGGCGTGTTGGTGTGGACTCGAATGTGGCCAGCCATCACCCGTGGCATGATGGCGTTCGCCACGAGTGCCGTGGTCATGGGTGTGGCCCATTGGGTACAATTCATGATCACACCTTGGGCCCAAGAGAGTGGAAAAACCTCAGGAGACCTGACCTTTTGGCCCGTATGGGTCGTTCTAGGATTACCCGGTTTGATTTGTTTCATCCTTTACCGTATGGGAAAAGAAGACGCCCGACAATTGAGCCTCACAGGCTACACAGCCGGGGTGTTGCCTGGACACGTCGGTATCAAGCAGTGGGAAGATGAAGCCGAGAAATGGGCAGACCACCCTGTGGAATTCCTGTCAAACAAAGCGCTCCTTGCCCACCCCATGGTGCTCGGGATGGTCTTCGGGCAATTGTGCGATGGTTTCGCCACCATGGTTGGCATCGACATGTTTGGATACGGAGAAAAACACCCGGTGAGCAACGCTGTGATTCAGTACGGTGGCACCATCAACGATGCCTTGGGCATCGGCTGGGGAGAAGGCGCCTGGCTGTTTGCTTTGGTCAAGGCGGTTCTTGTAGGTGTGATCGTTTGGCTCTTTGTCCAAATGCGGGTTGAACAAAGGCAACAGCATTTCCGCCTCCTCATCGTTCTCGCCGTCCTCATTGTCGGATTAGCGCCAGGTCTGAGGGACATCGGGCGCCTGATGCTCGGGGTCTAAGCCCCAACCCTTGGCTTCCATGGGATTAAGTGCAGGTTTCGTCTCGGAGATGTGAGGGCTCAGCATGGACCGACTGCCTACACGAGTCAATCGAGCAGACCCCGACTTTGCTCAACGAAAGGCGCACAATCTTGCCCTCGTTTCGCAACTGCGGGAGCGCCTTGAAACCGCTTCGTTTGGTGGTGGAGGCAAGTACGTAGAACGTCACCGCTCCCGTGGCAAGCACCTTGCACGGGAACGGATAGAGCGAATCATCGACCCAGGGACAGCCTTCTTGGAGCTTTCTCCGCTCGCCGCTTACGAACTCTACGATGGCCGCGCGCATTCTGCTGGCATCGTCACCGGAATAGGCATGGTTCACGGAAGGGAATGCCTCTTCGTGGCCAACGATGCCACCGTTAAGGGAGGCTCCTACTATCCGATGACCGTCAAGAAACACATACGTGCTCAAACGGTGGCCCATGAAAATCACCTCCCCTGCGTCTACCTCGTCGATTCCGGAGGGGCTTTTCTGCCCATGCAAGACGAAGTCTTTCCAGACATCGGCCACTTTGGTCGTATTTTCCGCAACCAAGCGCGAATGTCGGGCGATGGCATCCCCCAAGTCGCAGCAGTGCTCGGCTCGTGCACGGCGGGAGGCGCTTATGTTCCTGCCATGTCCGATGAATCCATCATCGTGAAAGGCAATGGGACCATTTTCCTCGCTGGCCCACCGTTGGTGAAAGCGGCTACTGGGGAAGAAGTCACAGCCGAGGAACTCGGCGGTGCTGATGTACACACAGCACAATCTGGAGTGGCTGACCACTTTGCAGAAGACGAAAATGAGGCTCTGCGAATGGTCAGAAACGTGATTGAGAACCTTGGCCCATCTCAGAAGGCACCAGCGGCCATGGCCGAGCCAGAACCACCCGCCCACGACATTGAGGACTTGATGGGACTCATCCCTGCGGACAACCGAACACCAATTGATGTTCGAGAGTTGATCGCTCGCATCGTCGATGGTTCCCGTTTCCACGAATTCAAATCTCGGTATGGAACCACACTGGTGTGCGGCTTCGCCGCCATCCACGGACACAAGGTCGGCGTTGTGGCGAACAACGGGATTCTGTTTTCCGAATCAAGCCAGAAGGGCGCCCACTTTGTCGAATTGTGCGGTCAACGAGGCATCCCTCTTGTGTTCCTCCAAAACATCACTGGCTTCATGGTCGGAAAGGCCTACGAAGCTGGCGGTATTGCCAAAGACGGTGCGAAATTGGTCACCGCTGTATCCTGTGTCAATGTACCAAAATTTACCGTCATTGTAGGTGGCTCACATGGCGCTGGCAACTACGGCATGTGTGGACGGGCTTACGACCCCCGATTCTTGTTTATGTGGCCCAACAGCCGCATCTCGGTCATGGGTGGCCCACAAGCAGCCGATGTTTTGACCACCGTCAAGCAAGACCAACGAGGGCGTGAAGGAAAAGAACCCATGGCTGGTGAAGAACTTGAAGCCTTCCGCCAACCCATTCTTGACAAGTACGAAACGGAAGGAAGTCCGTATTACTCCACAGCCCGCTTATGGGACGATGGAATCATTGATCCAAGGGACACCCGGGATGTCCTCGGGTTGTGCCTAGCGGCGGCTCGAAACGCCCCCCTCCCAGACAATCGATACGGCATCTTCCGGATGTGATTTTTAAATTGGAAATTTGATTTTGTAATTGGAGAATTTGACATGATAACCATGGACACCCCACCCGCCAGCAACATGGTCTCACTGACCATCGAAGGCTCGCAAGCCAACCTGACATTGACTCGCTCGGACAAATTCAACGCGATGAATGTGGAGATGATCCAGGAACTCATCATGCTGCTCGAATGGACCGCTGAACGAAGTGCAGGCCGTCGTGATACGCTCTACGATGAGAACGGCCAACCCTATCTGCGAACCCTGGTACTCCGAGGCGAAGGCAAGCACTTCTGTGCAGGTGCCGACATCAACATGATGCGGGATGCTGGAGCCAACACCCCCGAGGAAAACCGGGCCGATTCAGAACGATTGGACCGCTTGTTCAACGGCTTGTGGTCTCACCCTTGTTTCACCATTGCGGCCGTCCAAGGCGTGGCCTTGGGTGGAGGTGCCGGACTTATCGCATGTTGTGATTATGTCATCGGCGCAAAAAACATTCGAATTGCACTGTCTGAAGGCAAACTTGGAATCCTCCCTGCCGTGATTGGGCCTTACGTCTATCGCCGCCTCGGTTCTGCTTGCTTCCGCCGCCTCTCCATGCAGGCAAGTCAAATTCGAGCAGAAGAAGCACTTCGAACGGGTTTTATTGAAGAGATTGTCGTAGAGGATTTCGTGTTTCCAACATCGATTAGCAGGATGACCAAGGAGGTATTGCGCACTGGACCAAGTGCGGTCACACTGGCCAAAGAACTCACACTCGGATTTGATCGTTGGACCGGCAAGGACGAAGAATTGCGGAATTGGACGCTGGATTTCACCAGCCGCATGCGAGGCTCAAAAGAAGGTCAAGAGGGATTGTCCTCCTTCCTTGAGAAGCGAGCCCCAAACTGGAAACCCGAAGACAACGAATGAGGAGGGGTTGAAATCAAGGTCTTGGTGGCAAATCGCGGCGAAATCGCTTGCCGTATTTTGCGCGCCTGCCGTGAAGCCGGCCATCCCTCGGTAGCGATTTGCGCCTCGAACGATGCTGGAAGTTTGTTCACTGAGATGGCCGACGAAGTGGTCCTGCTTAACGGCGAAACCATCGCCGAAACCTACCTCAACCAAGAACAAATTATCCAAGCGGCGAAGGATACCGGCGCTACCGCTATTCATCCAGGATTTGGATTCCTTAGCGAGCGCGCTGAATTTGCCACGGCTGTCCAATCGGCTGGATTGACATGGATTGGTCCGTCCGCCATGGCCATTGAGAAAATGGGCGACAAAATGACGGCTCGACAAACCATGAGGGCTGCTGGGGTACCGGTGATTCCGGGCGAAGAGGTCGAAGAAGTGGATGAAACAAAGTCCCTTGTCGCTCTTCGGGATGCCTCCACCCGGGTTGGCTATCCACTTCTGCTCAAAGCCTCCAGTGGCGGGGGCGGAAAGGGCATGAGGGCCGTGTACGATTCAGCGGATTTTGACCAAGCCGCCGCAGGAGCACGTCGAGAAGCCGTGGCAGCTTTTGGCGATGGTCGCATCTACATTGAGCGCCTTCTCTCCGGCTCAAAGCACATTGAAATTCAGGTCTTGGCCGACCAGCACGGCCGAACGATTCACCTGGGAGAGCGTGAATGCAGCGTTCAGCGAAGGCACCAGAAAGTCTTCGAAGAAGCCCCTGGCCCAACGATGAATCCCGAACTACGGGAAGCCATGGGTCAGGCTGCGGTTGCGGCAGCTGAAGCGGTCAACTATGTCGGTGCTGGAACCGTTGAATTCCTTTTGGCTCCTTCTGGTGAGTTCTTTTTCCTTGAGATGAATACTCGTATTCAGGTGGAACACCCGGTCACGGAACTGGTCACAGGCGTTGATATCGTTCGAGAACAACTCCGAATCGCTGACGGTGAACCAATGTCATGTGGCCCCCTAATGCTGCGAGGGCACTCCATCGAGGTCCGGCTTTATGCAGAAGACGCTGCCAATGGATTCCTACCTTCAATTGGCCCGTTGGCGGTGTTTAGACCTCCAGAAGGACCTGGCATCCGCCTTGATACTGGTGTTCGAGAGGGCGATGACGTCACTCCAAATTACGACCCGATGTTGGCCAAACTCATCGTCTGGGCACCTTCGCGGCACGAAGCGCTCCAGAAAATGCGCCGAGCGCTTGACGAGTTCGTGGTCTTGGGAACCACGACCAACATTGAATTTCTTCGAGACCTCTGCGATGCCACACCGGTGGTTAACGGCTCAACCACCACCACCACCATTGACGAACTTTGGCCGGATGGTTGGAACCCTCCCACAGCCCCAATGCTCGAGGAAGCCGCTCTTTTGGTGGCGGCAAGTGCAGAGACACTTGGACTGCATCGGCGCCAAAGTGGCGCCGTTCCATCCGCGAACAATGGCCCAGCCAGTCCCTTTACCACCGTGCAACGGAGGTTCCCTTGATGCAGCATACCTTTGCTTCCAAGGAAGGGCCGATTGAGGTCACACTCACCAAAACCTCCGAGGCATTCGTCCTTGAAGGTCATGAACTCCGTCTGCACAACCGAGGACGGTTGCACCTTACCTTGCGCGACGGTCGAACGTGCCTGGCACATACGGCAAAGGTCGGCGATGTATGGTGGGTCCACCTAAACGGCCGGACGTACAAATGGGAACGCGTTGAACCTGGGTCCACCGGTGCTGAAGATGAGGGGGGTTTGGTTGCCCCTATGCCCGGCAAAGTGCTCGAAGTACTTGTCAGCGAAGGCGACAGCGTTGAAGCCGGGACGCCTTTGATGGTTCTGGAAGCCATGAAAATGGAACATCGTATCGTCGCCTCAACCGACGGCACCGTAACCAACATTCACTTCAATGCTGGAGATCAAGTCGCTCAAGGGGCCACGCTGTTGGATCTTGAATGACCCTAAGGAACCCATCGACCATCCTGCAACGGCCGTGATGCCTTAGGGACTTCATTGATGACGTAGGTCCAGGCCCAAACCGTGCCGTTGGCAGTCTGAACGGAAACTGGAACCCTCACGTACAATCCTTTACCCGGGCGGAGTACATTGTGGCCCTCAATGAGGTCAAGAGTTTCAAGCGTATTTTCAATGTCTTCACAACGATGAAGTTCTCCATGCACCGCTCCATTCTCATCCAACCTGACCCCGGGATAGGCCCCTAAATCGTACAACCTCCCCGTGATGCGTCCTTCATCAACGTCTCCGGAAGACCAAGGTTCCAACTGTGGCCAACGGGATTCACCCCGCATCAAAGTGCCGTAAACAAAGACGTTTTCGAGCCGAGAACTTGAATCATATTTTTCAGTTGAAGATTTTAAATGTCCAATTGGTAATTTTCTCTCCAATAAGCCCTCTTGAATCAGGTTAGCATACATTTCTGTTGGAATAACCAAGGACGTTTTACGTTGCTCTGGTGTAACGGTGTACATGATGGCGTCGACGACTCGGCCATCAAGGGTAACAACCTGAACTGGGACACGCTGGTAACACCGTGGATGTCCTTCCTTTTTGTCCATGAGCTCCCATCCCTTGTCGGACAACGAAAAAATCGCACCGGGAACGGCCGTGCCCTTTCCGTCCGCCATAACGTCCGCAGCCCCACCTTTTCGGCCGGTGGAATGGTAATGAAACCTCATGGAATGGTCAAGCAACCAAGCAGAACCGACACACTTCATGCTGGTTGGATCGGCCCCCCGCTCAACGCACCAGGACCTCCAGTCGACAGCGTTGAGGTTGGAACCGTACCCGAAGTAGAACCGTTCTTCCCCCATGAAAGGCAATGGTTCCGAGGGTATATCAACGCAAAGGAAACGCTGACGGGCGGGTTGCCTGTGGAATTAAAACGGACGGTTATAAGCCGGATGAATGTGCGAAAATCATGCGAAATCCTTTCATGATGTTGACCGATTGGAGCGTCGACCGTCCAAAGCAAGCCTTCACAGTCGTCATTCTCGTGATGTTTATGCTTTCAGCGGGAGCGATGCATCTGAAGTTTGACAATAGCGAAGACGGTTTTTTCCCCGACGACCCAAGCGTGGATTTGCTCAACGAAATTGAAGACGAGTACCGCGCCAACATCGATTTCATCCGTGTACTTGACGAAATTGAATCAGAAGACTTGTTGGAAGTCGAAACATGGCACCAACTCGCCGTCATTGAAGCAACCATGCTCAACGACAGCAACTTTGCCCCCTACCACTATCCTCTGTTTGGAACACAGGCTAACAACGGACCCGCAGGACAAGCCATGCAGTGGATGGCTCTTCAAGACATCACGACAGCCTCACCGTGGTTGGACGCTGCTCAGGCCGCCACGATCGAGGCCTTGATGGCCAACGACGATGCCAACCTTTCGGCTGCCTTGTCCAACCTCAGTCAAGCCGCTTCATCCATTCCAGCCGTAGAACCGGTGACGCCCGAACGGCTGCTCAACTGGGACGCTGGGGAGCCGGCAGCATGGCTCGCCCGGCTAGACACTGGCAACAACCTCAGTGCGAATTTGAGCCAATTGATGGGCCAAATCACAAGCATGACGGTCAATCGAACCCCAGCACAAATTGGACAAATTCTTGCCGTTACTGGGCCCATCCAAGGTCAACTTGGCCCATTGATGGGGCTGCAAGCCGTCAACTTCCGGCAAGCCATCCTCTCGTGCCTGCCAAGCGAAGATGCAGCCGACCCATGGTTGTCAGATGGCCCCGTGATGGTCACCTTGGTGGTTTCAAGCGAGCCTTTGGATTACGACT
>Ga0181379_1000400_pt1 | contig 21885 bp, 23 predicted proteins | sample 2SPOviralmetaG_FD_130115 | JGI IMG/M metagenome (GOLD analysis project Ga0181379, IMG submission 130115) | Marine viral communities from the oligotrophic San Pedro Time Series (SPOT) site, San Pedro Channel, CA, USA - 2 SPOT_SRF_2009-07-10 | ecosystem: Environmental > Aquatic > Marine > Strait... | reverse complement strand
TATGGGGTTGTAGCTCAGTTGGTTAGAGCGCCTGCCTGTCACGCAGGAAGTCGTGGGTTCAAGTCCCATCAATCCCGTATGCCTCCGTAGCTCAGTGGTAGAGCAGGGCTTTTGTAAAGCTCAGGTCGCAAGTTCAAATCTTGTCAGAGGCTTTGGGTGGGTGTCCGAGTGGTTAATGGAGGTGGACTGTAAATCCACTGGCTCTGCCTACGTTGGTTCAAATCCAACCCTGCCCATATCAATCCTCTTTAGCTCAGCGGTAGAGCGAACGACTGTTAATCGTTTGGTCCCTGGTTCGATCCCAGGAAGGGGAGTAAGTTATATATAATTTTATGAAAAAAGATTACGACGGTCCACTATACGCACCTTGGCATAAAGTTGAGGCAGGTAAAAAGCAATTTCGTGAATGGTTAAAAAAGCATGGCGTTTCTGGTACATCCGATCCCACCAAATCCAGTATGGGTTAAAAAAGAATTCCTCTATGACCATCAAAAAGGTCATGGAGAATTAACTCCTGGTATATGGATCTCAGTAAAAAGTGTTCAAACTAAAGCATTATATTTTGAGACATTACTCACAGAATATGGTGCTTTGTATGATAAATTGCCTTTAAGTGCATTTGTATGGAAGACTGACTTCAATCCAGATGATCAGTTACCGTTAGATGTGCTTGAACTTTGGGATTGTTTTGATTATAATATCACAGTAGTGAGAAAACCATTACTAGGTAGATGTGAATTCTTTGGCAAAGATAAACGGATGCATTCGGGAGAATATGAATTCACAATTGACTCTGCTCATCCAGATCATTCTATTATTGATACCAATTTTTCTGAGTTGGACCCCGAACACAAATCATTCAATATCATCGCCCTTGATAATGGACAATTTGCTGCTCAACCAAACAATAGAGTGATCTGGAGAGACGGTAGTCTCATTCCAGATAAACTTAAGCAACCTGATTTTAAAGTTTGTACACAAAATTATGCAGTCGAAACTGAACCAAAATGGTGGTCAGTTGGGCATACTGATGAGTGGCAGTATAAAACTGAGGAAGAAGAAACTTATGATTATCAGCGTTACACCGACACGTAGTCGTATCCGTATAAATAGACCTGTAGCAAATAGTGTAATTATCTGTGGGAACTCGTAAAATTTCTCAATTGGAAACAATTACAGATGCAAATCTGTCGGGTGAAGCGATTCTCCCTGTAGTTGTATCTGACCCTTTGATTCCTAACCGAAAGGCGAAAGTTAATCAGTTATTCAAAGGGGTGTCTCAAGGTAGCAAAACTGCTCCAGGACTTTGTTTTGACTTGGATCGTGATTCTGGTATCTATCAGAACGCATATAATGAATTTGGTATTGCTATTGGTGAAGGTGGTTACTACTTTAACCGTACCATTATCAATGTTAGTGAATCCTCAAATTACATCACTGCTATTGATGATCTTCGTCCCAACGTTAACTTGATTCTTGCTCCTTCTGGTGCAGGTGCTGTTAAAGTTGAGGGTGACTTTAGGGTTGAAGATGCTGAGTTCATCATGCAGAACAACTCTTCGTCAACTAATGCGAAGTTTGATATCTCTCAGGTCGGTGTTAGTGGAACTAAAGTATTTCAATTACCTGAAGTTGCTAGTGGTTTGATTGCACAGGTACTTTGTACCGATACTGCACAAACGATTACTAACAAAACTATTAACGTTTCTGACACAAATTTATTCATTGAGAATGCAAGCGATCGTGCAAGATTTGCTGTAAGTTTTCCCAACACATCTGGTGGTACTGGAGAAAGAGTTTATACAATTCCTGATCCTGGTAACATCTCTACTGTTCAAGAAGCAAACCAGTTCACATCTACAATTCTAGATACAAAATCTAGTTTGATTGTATTTAACAAGAGCATGGTTGATGTCAAGTTCGTTGCTGATGACGAGGTTGATACCAACTACACGCAGATGAATACTGATGCTCTTACTGCGAATAGAACAATCACAATGCCTGATACCAACATTATTTTGGTTGGTACAGACGCTACACAGGTTATTCAGAACAAAAGTATTGAAACTCTGATCCTTCAAGATCCTACAGACAATACTAAAAAGGTTACGTTCAATGTTTCTAACCAGAATGTTCAATCAAATGAAGTATTTTCATTCCCTCCAACGAATGCACTAAATAATTCTGGTGGGACAAACTTCATTTCAACCGAGAGAGCAGAGCAAGATCTGTTTAACAAGAGTCTTTACAATCCCACGTTAAAGACAATTGGCAACACTAGCGGACAAGTAATTATTTCTGTTGAGAATATTACGGGTCCGAGAACAATTAAGTTCCCTGATGCTGATGCTACACTTCTCTCAACAGAAAACGTCACTCTTGATGATGTTAACTTTGGTGCTGGTATTGGTGCCGCAAACTTATCTGGTCGAACCAGACTACAACAATTCTTTTACGCTGGATTCTAATAAAAAATGGCAGATCAAGGACTTTTAGGGCAAGCAAAACCCGCCGCAACTACAAATACTATTTTGTATGCAGCACCTGTCGATGTGTCTGCTAGCACTGTACTAACTGTTGCTAATGATGGCACAGGTGCTGCATATGATATCGCAATCAAAGATTATGATCAAAAACTAGTACTCGATCAAAGTACTTATAAATTGCACAAAGGTGATGTAATTACTGGTTATAGGATCAATCTTGGTACTACACCAATTGCTGCCGACTCTGGAATAACACCAGGCACTGTATTAACTTCTACAGACGGAGAAAAAACAGCAAAGTTTGAATCATATTATCTTCCTCCTTTTACTGAGGTTGATGTTAAGAAACTTGCCATCACGGTAATCACACTTGACACCAGTCCAACACCAACTGCCCTGAGCACATTCCCTGTAGGTGCAACTATTTCTAATGGTTCTGGTGGTGCTGCAACCATTTACGATATTGCAGATTCGTCTGGTAGTTACAATGTGTATGTTAATGTCACTGCTGGATCATTCTCTGATGGTGATTCTATTACTACTAGTTCAAGTGGTACAGGTACAATTGCTGCATCTGGTGTTGCTACTGCAACAGATCAATTTGTATTTGCAACAGATGGTAGCGCAACATTTGGACTAAATCTTATAACTCCAATTTCAATATTTGGTGATAGAACATATCGTTTTGATATTGCTGACAGCACCATGTCAGGTACAAACTTTGCTCTCTCTGATACTATCAATGGTATTCATGGTTTTACTGGTGATGCCAGCGATGGCGGAGTAGAGTACACAACTGGTAAAACAACCAACGGTACAGCAGGATCTAGTGGTGCATACGTCCAGTATGATTTCACTCAAGATGCTGCACTTGCATCTACATTCTATTACTTTGAGAATAGTGGTGCTGGTACATCTCCTGCAAATGTATTTGGTGGATCCCAATACAACTTTACCACATCTACAGCATACACATATGCAGAAATTTATGTATATGATTTGGTTGGTACTTGGGTAGCAGGCGCAGATACATTCCTAAACAATGGTGTTACTTATAACGTAACAACATTAACGACTGGTCCTTATGGTGTTGTTCGTGATTATACGGGCACTACTTTGACTGTAGTTAAAGGTTTGAATTCTGCTGATTTTGCTGGTAGTGATACATTCCAAGATGCTCCTTTGTTGACCACTGCTGCTAGAGCAACTGCAACTGTCAGCAGCGAAACCATCGGAACACTTGTAGTTGAGGATTCTAACTACATCACCAAAGATAAAACACTCGCTGCTAACAATGTAGATCGTGTCACATCTTTAGTTGTTGGTCCTGGCGAACGTGTTATTGTTGAGAGTGCAACTCAAAACAATATCTTTAGTGTTATTGGATTTGAAGATGCTTCTGATGCACTTTCAGTAAGAGTTTATAATCCTCAAGGTGGTGACGCTGCTGCTTCTGGTAGTGGTGGTTGATCTCCTTTTATTCGTTCATAAATAATCCAAAGAGCACCGTAGGAAATGTCCCTTACAAGACTTAAAAATATAATCACGTCCAGAACTGGACGTATTATTTACGTCAACCCTGACGATTTTGACGCTTCTGACTCTATTGATAATAGGGGGAACTCTGCGCTGCGTCCTTTTAAGACCATACAAAGGGCATTCCTAGAAGTTGCTAAATTCTCTTATCGAGTTGGACTATCAAATGATGAATTTGATGCCTTCTCGATCATGCTGTATCCAGCAGAATATATCATTGACAATCGTCCTGGTGAAATTCTTTACACCAATGTTCCTCCTATTGATTCCAACTCAAACTTAGATCTCAACTCACCAAACAACGTATTATATAAGTTTAACTCAATCGAAGGTGGTGTCATCGTTCCTAGAGGTTGTTCCCTCGTTGGTACTGATCTTCGACGTACAAAAATTATTCCTAAGTACATCCCTTATCCTACAACATACCCTGCAAAAGGTATCATTGAGGATGAGACTGATGCTGATGATGATGGCATCTTTGAATCTCTTGGAGATCTCCCACCAAGAACTGCTATCTTCCGTGTAACTGGTGGTACATATTTCTGGCAGTTCTCTTTCTTTGATGGTGCTGAAGAAGGTGTATACTTTAAACCAGACTCTACAGAAACTATTCCGCCTAAGTTTTCTCACCATAGACTAACTTGCTTTGAGTTTGCTGATGGTTTGAATCCTTTGAGTGCATTGCTTTCACAAGGCAGAGTTCCTGCTGGTGATTACACAGCAGTTCCTAATATTGACCAACGAACTGACCTAGAGATCTACTATCAGAAGGTATCTAAGGCATTTACTGCTATTCCTGATACTTCTGGTGATCCTACACAAGATCAAATTCAAGCAAGGGTCGAAGAAAATCGTATTGTTGGTCCTATTTCCGATGAATATTCCGTCCTCCAGATCCAGAAGAATGGAACGACTGCAACAGCGTACACTGTTAGCAACGATGGTCAGCAAACAGCAGTCGATCACGGATTTTCCGTTGGCGTTAACATTAACATTAGTGGAGTTGATGGTAGCACTGGACCAAATAGCTCCGTCGATAGAGGATATTATAATGGATCCTTCGTCGTCACGTCTGCGTCAGGCAATAAGTTTACTTACCAAATGATTCAGGAACCATCTGGTGATGCTACTGGAGACAATATTACAGTTAAGACTGAGATTGATACTGTTGACTCTGCATCTCCTTATGCGTTTAACCTGTCACTGAGAAGTGTCTGGGGCATGAATGGTATGTTTGCGGATGGTAGCAAAGCAACTGGATTTAAGTCTATGGTTGTAGCTCAGTTCACTGGATTGTCCCTCCAAAAAGATGATAGAGCATTCGTAAGGTTTGTATCATCTGCAACTGGTGGTGACTATGTTCCTGCAACTTCTGGCGATGGTGCTCACTTAGATGGATTTGCTGAGTATCGTAGAGGATGGGGACACGATCATATTAAGTGTTCTAATGATTCCTTTGTTCAGGCAGTTTCTGTTTTTGCTGTGGGATATGCGGGTCATTTTATCGCACTAAGTGGCGGTGACATGTCAATTACTAACTCGAATAGTAATTTTGGAAACACAGCTTTAAGATCTGCTGGTTTCAAAGCACAATCATTCTCTAAAGATAAAGCGGGTGAGATCTCTCACATTATCCCCCCTAAAGCACTCTCAACCATCTCTACAATCGGTTCTGGGTCACTGAATGGTTCACAGATCGTTCTTGCTGATGACGGGTCTTCTAGCGGCATTATACCTGGCATGAGAGTCAGTTCCGACTATACAGTTGGTAGTGTTAAAGCAGTTCCTGAGAATACATTTGTTACTCTGGTTAATGAAGTTGATAGAACTGTTACTCTTAACCGTACACTTACTGGTGCATTTACTTCTCAAGCAATTATTTTTGGGGATGAAACTACTGTCAACTGGGTCAACGTTGATGTTCAGAAGACAAAGTTTGTCAACGCACAAAGTTTGGCAGCATCTGGTGAAGAAGGAACTCGTTTGTATCTGTATGGATACAACAACCTGACAACACCTCCTCCAACTAGAGTGCAGGGTTTCACGATTGGTGCTCGTGTTGATGGTACTGGAGCAAACGCAGTTCCTGATAAACTATTTTGTTTGTTAGCAGCAACTTCGGGTGCAGATCCTTCTGTCCTCAGTGCAAAGATTGATGGTGCTGGTTCTAGTGTTTCGGGTCTTGCTGCTGGTGCTGTTGGATCACCTATTCAGTTTGATTCCAATTATTATGATATTGACCAAAACGCTTCTACTGGTACTTCTGGGGATACAACCGCAGGTGCTCTTGTAACTGGTAAAGAGACGCAAGGTGGTTGGTATATTGCATGTAATGTGAATACTCAATATCAAACAGAGAACACCATTTACAATGCTATCAAGACAAACGCTGCTATTGGTGGTTTAAACTTTACACCAACAACATTTATTAAGCGTATTGCTGATAGTAGAAACCTAGCAGATAGAACTTATCGTGTTCGCCTAGTAATTCCTAAAGAGAAAACATCACCCATTCCTAGAGATCCACTCTCTGGTTATGTAATGCAACCACTGCAAGGTGAGGGCGAAAATAATACTTTAGCGAATACTTTCTACATCTATGATATTCAAGTAGTCCAAGAATATATTAGGGATAGTCAAGATGGAATCTACTACATTACCTTCCTTTATGCAACTGTACGTCCTTCAGTTAATAACTTCCGCGACAGGAAGTTCTCTCAAAACGTCAACGAAGTCTATCCTACGTTTGACCGAGACAACCCTGTTGCTGACCCTGCTGCTGCTGTATCCATCGCTGACAACGAAACTATAGGTTTAGTATACTCAACGAACGGACAGACACCATACAGTCAAAATAAAGATCCTAAACTATCAATCACTAAAGAATCAACTCTCAAACTTGTTAGTGATGCAAATTGGAATGATCCAGCATATAATGCACAGGATCAAACACTTAGTAATGTTCTAATTACCGCTCGTGCTGGTGATGAAGAGACTAGGAAAATTAACATTAGAGAAAATGCTGGTGTCAATGTTCCTATTGCTGTTGAGTTTAGACGCCACTCTATTCTTAGATCTGGTATCCATACTTTTGAGTATCTTGGTTTTGGTCCTGGTAACTATTCAACTGCATTCCCTCAGACACAGGTTGAAACACTATCTTCTGATCAGATTAAGTTCTCTCAGTCTATTAAAGAAGAGGGTGGTGTTGCATTCTACTCAGGTCTGAACTCTAATGGTGACTTGTTCATTGGTAACCAGGTTATTAACCCTGTTACTGGACAGATTACGAACGAAGATATTGCACAGTTGAATGTTGTTGGTGAAGAGAATACAACCATTGAAACATTCTCTGAGTTGGTTCTTACAGACAAACTAACTGTTATTGGTGGTGCATCTAACCAGTTAGAATCAATCTTTGCTGGTCCTGTTACATTCCAAAGCACGTTATCTTCCACAAACAATATTGTTGCTAGAAAATTAACTTATTCTAACCAAGATGGTACTGTTCAAAGACAAACTCTTCTTGCTCCAGAACTCAACGCAGACCCTTCAAACGGACCTAATCTTGCCAACATTGCGGGGTATGATACCCCTGGTGATGGTGATCTTGTTTATAACACAAATTGGACGCCTGGTAAATCTCTTGGTTGGATTTATTTTAATGGAGCGTGGAAAGAGTTTGGTCTCACAGATACTGGTTTCATCAATATTGATTCTAGTGGTGCTAGCCCAGTTGTCGGTATTGGCACTGCTGCTAATAGTTCGTACCGAGTCAATATCGATGGGAATGTAAGAGTTGATGGTGACGTTGTTGGTACTGGTCTTGGCATTGTTGGTCCTAGTAAGTATATTACTAGGCGATATGCTCCAGGAACTTCTGGTGGTCCTGACGGATCTGTCACTACTTTTGCAATCACTAATTACACTGCTCAGGGTACAGCACACACTTCAAGTTCTGTTCTAGTATTCTTAAATGGTGTTGCTCAAATTGGTGGTTCTACAGCAGAAACAGCAGCAGGGACAGCAAACTATCATGTAGCAAGTAATTCTGTTACATTCGCTGATCCTCCATTGACAACTGATACGGTTCATATCGTAGAACTTCCACTCTAAATAGTAACGAGGAATAGTAAGAACCAATGGCAACTACCAGAATTAGTGGCAATCAGATTGCCGATCAGACAAATGCTACCATTAAAAACCTAGCATTCGTTACATCAGATCTAAATGTATCGCCCCAAATTATTTCTAGTTTCATACTTCCTGTAGGTACAACTGCACAAAGACCTACAGGTGTTGTAGGTTCGCTGAGATATAACAGCACTACTTTATCTGCTGAAATCTATAAACCTCCTGGTCCTGGTGTAGCAGATGAATGGTTGCCTCTTGCTGGTGGTGGTCCGTCTATTGGTGAAGATTCTGTCATTAGAACAAACGCTAATACTATTTCAGAGAATCTTTCAGTTGGTCCTACTGCTGGAAATCAATTTGCTAATGGCATGAGTGCAGGACCAATAACTATTGCCACTGGATACACAGTAACGGTAGAATCTGGTGGATCTTGGAGTATTAGATAATGGGAAAGTTAATTGTAGGAAATATTTCATCATTAAATCCACCTACAGATAACACTGTAACTGTAGATGCAGGGTCTAGATTGTCTACCCTAGCAGAGGTACGGTTGAATGGTCAATCATTCCACCCTTTGCCTATTCCTACTGTTCCTAACTATATCGCACAAAAGTATAATCCTACGGATCTTTATAATGGGGCAGTTGGTCCTGATGGCGTTACAATATTAGAACCATTTGGAACTGCTGCGGCACGAGCAACAATGTCTCGTGATACTTCAGTCACTGATTCACCTGCTGGTGGTGTACCATTGAAGATGGTTCCCACTTCTGCTAATGATCCCTATACTCAAACTTATAATGCCTCTACCTGGAATATTGCTAGAGCACAACCTGGAGAAACATGGACACTGAGTGTTTATGTAAAGGCGAATACAACTACTCAAACTCAGATCTACTTATTTGAGGTAAATGCTGCTGGAGCTTATACCATAGCACCAAGCGTTACAGTAGACATTGGTACAACTTGGCAAAGAGTTTCTGTTACTAGAACTATCGCAAACGCAACAACAGTTGCATTACAAACAAGATTAGATGGTCATGGCACAAGTGCCTTAGGTACAGAATTGTGGTTTGATGGTCTAATGTTAGAGAAATCTTCAACACCATCTCCATGGTCTGGTAGTGCTAAACCAGTTGTTCATCCTTTGGTATTAGAAACTGGAGTTCTGCAATATAATATGGCATCCAATAGATTGGAAGTCGTTGATAATAATAATATTTTAATAGACGAAGTACCTCCTCAACCAACAGTAGAGAATCCCATTGGTTCTGTAGGACCTGGAGGAGGATTTACAGTTGCCGAAGGTGCTATAGATACTAATGTCATCAATCATACCTTTGCTGGTATGATGACGTTTCAGTCAAATATCAGAAGAAATGGCGCACCAACTGGCAATGAAACTTTTAATGATACCCCAAACTTGAGGCACCCATTAGAATATGTTTCAACAACAGATAATGCAAACTTTTCTATGCATACGGGTCATTCTCCTACTCCTTGGCCTCAATTTTTTGCAATTAAGGTTTCTAATGATACCTATGGTCGAGTATTGAATAGAATTAGATGGTATAAACATGCCAATGCTGTTGGTAATGTTAACATTTGGGGCAGTAACTATGATATCGATCGTAGTTCATTCAATGATATCACTAGTCAATGGACATTTATAGATCGTCAACATTTTGGTGGGTCTGGTTCTGGTAGTGAAGGTGGTCAATTAACTAGACCATTCACAAATACAAATGGATACCGTTGGTATTTGTTAGAAATGGTCGATAACAACTCATCTTCTCTTTCATATCCTACTGTAGGAACTCAAGGTGGATGGGCAATGTACAGTTTAACTTTCGATAAAGTATAATGAGTATAATTACAACTGCTGGTTTAGAAGGCACTGCTGCACAGTTAGGTGCAATTAATATCCCTCTAGGTACTGTATTGACTATAGATGGGATGTTGGAGTTTAAAGATACGGGTGGACATAAACTTCCCGCAGGTATAACTGCACAAAGACCTGTAAATGCTTATCCTGGTTATATTAGATTCAATACCGATATTAGTTCCATTGAATTGTTTACTGGTTCTGAGTGGGAAACTGTTGGTTCGGGATCTTTACTTCCTACTGTTGGCGACTTCACCAATCCTGCTAAAAGTGGTAAAGAAATTAAACTTGTAGGTAGACCTTCTGGATATTATTGGATCAGACCAGTAGGATATACTATTAGTAGATTATGTTATGTGGATAATGATAACTATGATGGTGGTTGGGTATGTGTACAAACTGTAGGATCCGATTCAACTAGACATTGGGACACTATTGAGGCACAGAATCTTTATACTGGTACTGTTGGTGGTATTACTACTGATTATATACCAGTAAGTAGTACAGGTTATAGCACGACTGATGGCAGAAGATGGGAAGATGTTTTTGTTAGGGACTTAATGAGTCCTGCTAATGGTGGAGATCAAATCTTTAATCTTAGAATGTCTAGGAATAATGCACAACCTGTTGGCGGTGTATATGATACATATAGCGGAGGAACTTCTGCTGATTGGAGGTATGCAGCATTCGTTAGATATAATTATGGTTGTTTTTATTATTCATCTCGTAATACTGGCGGTGATGGTCGCCAGGGTGACAGAAGAGAAGGTACATTCTCAGTCTCACATACATATCCATATAGTTGGGAACAACCTGGTGGATGGGGAAATATCAGAGTATATAGTGATGCCTATAAAGTATTTGATTTCCACTCTAATCCATCCAGCAATCAAACCTCTCGTTATGGTGTGAATAGATTCCTTTGGGGATATACTGGTGCTAATAGTGGGCAGGGTATTTACGGAGGATCTGACTCATTTAATGGAAGCAACAATAAAAACCCAGGATACATGTTTGTACGATGAGCACTATTAAAGTAAAAAGAATAGAAGCAGGATCGGAAGATGATTATAAAATCAATCTTCCCTCTAATGCACATTTAAACATCAATGGTGGTTTTGCTACAACTGCTGATGGTAAGTTAAAGTTGCCTGTTGGAACAACAGATGAGAGACCAGCATCACCCGTAGCAGGACAGATTCGTTTCAATACAACTCTCAACACTGTTGAAGGTTACAATGGAACTGCGTGGTCAAGTTTGATGCTTCAAGGTGATGCAGTAGTCGAGGAGGAGGAGACTACTACAACAGGAAGTATTCCACAAAAATCATTGGTGATTCATACAGATCCAAATGATGGAAGATCGATGGCGCAGAATGCATCAATCAATGGTGCAAATATCATACACAATTTGGTTGACAATGATTTTAACTTTGGCATACCAACAGATAGAATTGTAACTGAAACTCATAATAATAATTTAGTAACCGTTTTAGATTTCTCTACAAACGGAAACGGTTGTATGAAGTTGGCAACTAGTGGAGGATATACAGACGCACCAACATTCTATCATGCTTCTGTTATAATGTTTATTAAATGGAGAACAAGTGATAGTCAATGGAGAACACCTTTGCGTTCTCGTAATGCTGACCACCATGTTATTGTGCAAGATGGTACTAAAAACCTAGGCATGTATGATAACAATGGTGGTGGTTTCCAAGATAGTGGGTATGATATTAACTCGTTCCCAGATTGGGATACTAAGTTGAATATGTACACATGGTTGTTTTCAGATACAACTTCTGGACAGTATTCTCCTTGCTATCAATGTTTCTTTAATAATGAATCAACAGCAAGGGCAACTATTAATACCACAAATTCTCGATTTAATAGAGGATTCTATCATGTAGGTGCATGGGGATCTGGTGTCATAAGTCCGCACACCAGTTCTCAAAATTGTGGAACTATAGGACCATTTTTATACTATGGACGACACATTTCACTTGCAGAAAGGACTGAAGTGTACAACTACTATAAAGATACATACGGTATCTGATAAATAATACGAAGGAACCAGGATCACGATGTCTCAAATTAATGTTGACAAAATAGTATCCCTCACTGGAGGTGTTGGATCCCCTGAGATCCAATTGGAATCTGGTGGTGGATTTAAGTTTGATAATGGCACACTCTATATTGATAGTGTAAATAATGAAATTGGTGTTAATACCACCACACCTAGAGCATCTCTAGATATTAATGCTACTGATGGTATTATTGTACCTGTAGGAACAACTGCTGAAAGACCTGCAACACCTATTGAAGGTTTATTTAGATATAACTCTACAGATCGAACATTTGAAGGTTATGCTTTCAATGAAGAAACTGCCGCAGTAGAATGGGGACCGATTGCTGGTGCTGGTGGCACACCTACTCAGTCAACAGATAGATATAGTGCCGACTATTCTGAAAATGCTGTTCTTAAATCAGACGGCACTAATACATATTGGGCATTTGACGGTGGAAATGCTTCTTCTTGGTCCTTATCGAGAATCTGGACTCATGGTTATGTTGGCGGAGGATATAAATCATCTGCTCCTTGGAACAATGTAAACCGTACAGTCCATGCTACAGACACATCTGTCAACTTGGGTGATACACTAGATAAATCTGGTGCTTACATGTCAGGATCCTGGAATGATAATAAACATTTCTTCCACTCAATGGAGAACACTTATAGAGGTTCTTCTGACTATACATCTGGATTTAGTATGACCAATGAGGTTGGTATTGCACACCAAAGTTCATGGGATATGACCGTATCTCGTGCATCTATGGGTTCATTCCAAGATCATGTATTTGCTGGTGGTTACTCTTACTTGTATGGTGGTGGTAATGCTAGGATGGACAGATTTAATATTACCAATGAAGTGATGTCTACTGCTAACTTCCCTAATTCTCCTGGTGATACTGGAGATGACCCCACATGGGGTGGACATGGTAGACTTAGAGGATGGTATAAGAGAGGTAATACTAGACAAGCATTTGATTGGAAAACTGAATCTTGGGTAACATGGGCGACTGCTCCTGCTGGTGATGGTTGGAAGAAAATTCTGTCATCTATGATTGGTCATTTCTATTGTGGTAGAGGTAACAATAACCAGAATAATAATTCTAAGATTGATGATACTACAGGTGTTAACCTCAGTAACATCAACTTTGGTCAAATGGGTGAAGAAAACTTCCAAATGGGCATGAGAAAAGGTTATTGCTTGGGCAACTATAATGGTGCTCAGAACAATCAAACGTTCAAGGTAAACTATCAAACTGATAGTACAACTTCCTTGGGTGCTACAGCAGAACCTAAAGGTCATGATGGCATGAGTTCTGCTCATTGTTCCTCTGCATCTGCTGTAAGTGGTGCAAATGGTGATGGCACTCTTGCATATGATTATGGTACAAATATCCCCAACTTCTGATGGAAACTAGAGACGTTATTGTTTTAGATCAAGAAAGATTCCCCAAAATTGCTAATTGGGGAACAATTCTCGGCAACAAACTAGGTTTAGGATTTTTTATCCTAGATGATATATACTGGGATTATATTCCTCATGAGGTAACTTATCTGAGGTTTGATTATAAAACAGCAGATTATGGTTATAGATATTGGGGTGAAACTAGGAAACAGACATCATCTTATGGTAGTGATGAGGAAGGAACTACATTAAAGAGTAAAGAAAACGTTCCTGATGTATATTCTAAGTACGTCAATCCATTTATGGAAGCAGTAATTGCTTTGGCAGTACAAGAGATTTTTGAGAAAAGGTATAGTGACCTGCGTACTAACTATTCATATCTAGAAGAGATAACATGGGCAGACCAACTTGCTGAATCTGAGGCATATATTGCAGATTCAACTGTTGAAACTAAACTTATACATAGATTAGCAGAAGTTAGAGGTTTGACAACTGAGGCATTTGCGAGTAAAGTAGTAGAGAAGCAATCTGAGTGGAAAGAGAAACTTTATGATCTTGCCGTACAAGAACAGAAAGTTATTGCCACTTGCAAATCTTGTACTAACGTTCAAGATGTGAATCTCTTCTTAGAAGACTACTTTGGTATACCTTTATCTAATGATTTGTGTTTAGCATATGGAAGATGTACAAGAGACGATGAAACAAACGTTGTCAGCAGAAAAATCCCCTCTCCCTCGGGCATTCAGTTCTGATAACTATAGTTTAAGTGATATTGTGGAAGATCTCAAGGACTTTGATTCTTGGGATCTTGATGACTTCGACAAACAAGTAATTCAGTGGTCGGATACTCAATACTTTGAACAGTCTGAGTATCAAAATAAATATTTTGTTATTGGTTCGCAAGTAACACCATATAGACAATTAAGACAAGCGTGCATGGAGATCCAGTCACGATATAATGCCCTGCAAAAAACTACCATTCAATATAAACGGTGTCTTAATGACATCGCTCGCACTAGAATGGAGATTGAACATGAAGAAGATGAGTGGGACCGTACAGACAAGAGTTATGAACTAGAATTGCTCCTAATTGATAAAACAATCTGGGCAAATAAAATTAATCAGTCTAAACAAGAACTGGACGGATTGATGAAAATTATTAAACAGCGACATGATATTGATGTTAATCATCCAACCGAACTGATGGATAGGATTAGCGATCATAATATCCTTGAGGAAGAAGAACATAAGTATTGGATTGCTCGTATGGCAAAACAATCTGCACTAGATCTTCTAACTAGTGGTAGAATACAATCAGGTAATCTTGAGAGTATGTTGATGATGACTCCTGAAGATCAAGTAGCAGTTGCTGACCTTGCGCTCACATATTCAACAGCACTTAATAGATGTATCGGCGGTATTAAAGAATCGGCAGAGAATCGAGTCGATAAAATGTTAGATGGAAGACCGCCACAAATGTTTGACACCACTGGAGTATTAACAGATTATGCAACCAACAACATCGCAGATAGGTCGATTCAGTCTGCCGATAAACCCCAAATTGCCCCCTGATTATCTTGAAGAAGAGTTTATTCCATTTCTTCTTAAGCATAACACGCTAATTTATGATTTATACTTCACCTCTCGTATGCCACCATTCGCACAGGATGCGATGGGTGATGTATTTACTAGCAGCAAATCAGCACAAGATGCTGTAAAGAATGCTCTGTATATTTCAGAGAAAACTCAGATCCCATTGTCTGCTACATTCAATAACATCTGGGTAAGACCTGATCAAAAGAATTTAGATGAGTTTATCAAGAACTTTAAGTTTTTGTATGATAATGGTGTTAGAACTGCAACTATCCCCCATACATCATGGGTGATGACAGGACAACTCAAGAAAGAATTTCCCGAACTAAAGATTAAGAATACAATTCTACGTGATGTAATCAAACCTAATGAAATTGTCACTCTTGCGAGTGCTGGGTTTAACTATATCAACTTAGATCGTGATATCATGCGCGATCAAGATGCATTTGAGATGTTACTCAAAGCAAAAGATTATTGTGCCAATAAAGGAACACCCATAGAATTATCATTACTTGCTAATGAACATTGCTGGGGTGGTTGTCCTATTATGCCAGAGCATTATCAATACAATGCCACACGAAAGGGCACAGAACCAGCATACTTTAGCAGTGAGATTAGTCGTGTTTCATGTTCACGTTGGGATGCATATGATCCTGCAAGTGAACTCAAGAGCGCCAATCTACCGCCTTGGAGGAGTGATTGGCAATGGTTCTTAGATAATGGCATCGATGTGTTTAAAATGCACGGTAGAGAGGATGCAATGCGTCTTAAAGAATCCATGGATTTAGTTGAACGGTGGGCAAATCATGAAACTCTCATGTATCCTGAGTATCAAAAGTATTTGAATGATGTAGACATCAAAGAGAAACCAATTGACATATGGCGTGATAAGATTAAGACATGTAAGTTTAACTGTTGGGATTGTAATTATTGTGAAACTGTGGTAGAATCACATCTGAAGAAGCAACAGAGAAAAATGAATCCTTTAGTTGATCATGTTATTCGTTCTATTGATGGTGCAGTAGATAATAATTCTAAATTTGATCCTGTAGGGTATGATATTGTAGGTCTATCTTCCAATAAAGTACGACATTTACTAAACAATCTTTGTAGTGAACGTGGCACAGTATATGCTGACGTTGGTTGTTATGTTGGCAGCACAGTGTTTGCTGCTCTTATGAATAATGAATCAGTCAAAGCATATGCAATTGATGATTTCTCTGATGGTTTAATTGTACCTAAACGTAAAGACTTGTTTGAGGATTTTGAACGTATTACTAATCCTGTAGATACATTCATTAAGAATACTGAGAAGTGGATGAATCTTAATTGCTCTGCTGTGCTCTCATTGAAATCTATTCAAGAGATCAACTTTAACACTGAATATCGTCCTAGTGTAATATTCTATGATGCAGAGATTGAAGATAACATGGTCGCAAACCTAGAACATTTGCATAACGAAGCACAAGATAATTACATTTTGGTCATTGATGATGCCAACTTCCAGACCTGTACTGACAATGCAGAGAAGTTTTTATCTGACAAAAATGTATTATTCAAGAGAATTATTACCACTGAAATACCAGAAGATGCGAATGACTGGTGGAATGGTGTTGTTATTGCTGTTATTGATAAGATAAATAGGAATGAAGAAGAATAGGATCATTTCATGTCAACACTAACTGTTGGAACAGTAAATGCCATTTCGGTTGTTACAACTGGTGATATCGATGCTGATTCCAATACTTTATTTGTAGATGCCTCTGAAAATAAGGTAGGAATCGGCACATCATCTCCAACAGCAGCGTTTGAGGTGGTACAAAGTGGTGGTGTAAGATTAAAATCAACACCACTAATGGAGACTGCACAAATTATTGCAAATACATCAAATTCTAGTACAAATATAGACTTGATTAGTGGTGGTGTAAAGGTTTGGACAACTGCAAGTACGGGCAATTGGACTCATAATTTAAGAGGAGATGGTAGCACTACACTAGAATCAATGCTAGGAGTTGGTGAGGTAACAGTATATACAATGATCACTGCACTTGGTGGAGCATCTGGATATAGTGCAACACTAAGTATTGATGGCACTGCTAGAACTGTTTATTGGACAGGTGGCACTCCACAAGCAAAAGGTGGAGCATCAGGATATGATGTATATTCATATACTATCACTAAAACTGCTGCCAACACATATATTGTGATGGGTTCAACAACAACATATAGTTAATTATGTCGCCTATTTTATCTCTTCCTAGTTTACGTGCTGGTGTTGGTGCATCTGCACCTTTCACTGGCATTGATGCTACTCTCTCAAGAATCGAAGCATTTTGGGATGGAGCACCAGATCAAATTGTTGGTACTAAATGGTTATCCAAGTATCAACATCCCTTGCTTGCTAATGCTGACGTGACCATGGTAAATGGCACTGTGTATAATGATACTGTGACAACTGGTGATGGTAGCATTGGATATTGGGCATTCAATGGTAGTACTCACTATGGTTGGATTAATGATCTAAACTATGGTAACGGTGGTAGTCATGGTGATAGTAACAATGGACGAATGGGTGAAATCACATTTATTATCTGGTTTAGAACATCTTATGGCACGGCAGATGCTGGTGGTGCATGGGATAGCAGCAACTGGTCATGGTTAGATTGGGATAGATCTGAATGTCTTAGTTATAACATAGGTTCTACTGGAAAAATTCAGTTCTCTGGTGAATCTAATAGCAACGTAGGTTCTTACTATGATATTACAGGAGATACTCCATGTAATGATGGTAATTGGCACATGGCATCAGTAGTAGTTTCTTCTTCTAATAGTTACATTAAGTTCTATCTTGATGGAGAACCTGATGGAACACGCACTTATAGTTTCTCATATTTGAACCAAGGTTCACGTAGATGGGGATTCATTGGTGATGGTTCTGAAGCAACAGGAAACGATGGCGCTAGAAATAATGTCTATTATGATGGTGATATAGCACAAATAGCATTGTTATCAGAATATTGGTCTGATGCTCAAATTAAGAATCATTTCACAAAAACACGATCACGCTTCGGTGTATAGTGTGACAGTTTAAATAAGTGTCACAAGGGGTCTACACAGACCCCTTTTTTATGCTATACTAACTGAGTAAACACAGGAGCAATCCGATGCCTCAGTTCAAATTAATCTGTACTGATGACGATCAAACGACTACAATTAAAGAATTTGAAGCAACTATCTTACAAGAAGTAGTTGAAAAGACTACTGATTTTCTTCATGGAGTCGGATATGTTTTTGAAGAACTAGAAGTAAGGGAATGTGTTGGTGATGTAGAAAGGGATTCAAACGTCCTTGATTTCATGCTACAATCAGCACTTCGGGACTAATAATTAGCACAGAACTCTTGACATAACAGGAGTTCTGTGCTATACATAGTATCGTAGTTTATTATTTGTTTCACAAACTATTCAATGGGCAAGACTTTTCGACGAGGTGGTAACGAACGAGGTTATTACTCGTTTGGCAAATCCATCCGAGACAAACGATCTAAAGGTGGAACTAATCGATCAGCAAATTGGGACACTCAAGAAAATTATGACAATCATCAAAAAGGAACAAGAAAGAAAAGAAAGTTTGACGGAGAACTTGACAACGACACAGGATGGTATTGACGAACCTATATCATATGATGACGAATCATCAGTAGACTACGACCTTGATTACACAGTTCAATATTAGGTGAAATGAACAACGAATCTCAGGACGTAACGTTCAACCGAGGACTCGACTTGTTTGCCGAGTCTGTACTCAAACCAGACAACAAATTGCGACAATGTGCTCACAATCAAGAATGTTTCAATGAGTTGATGTGGGTCAGGCAACATGTCCTAGACTATCTGCATACACTCAGGAGGAGAGACTAATGGTTGGACTTCACTCTGCAATTTTAGATAAGGATCAAAAAATGATTTTAAAGGATGCTTTGTTCATGTATGTTTCTGATTTACAGAAACGATACTATAGTGACAAAGTAATTGAAACTCCTCTGTATCTTAATAAGATGAGAGAGGTTGAACAAATCGTTGAACGATTACATTTGACTGAACTATATCAATGACAATTCAAGTATTTAATCCTAAGTGGTATTACATTAGTAAATTCACTGAAGATGAACAATCAAAAGTTCGAGAGTATTTTTCGGACTACATTTCTGATGATCAAAACTTTGCTCAACCAAAGTATTGGGCATGTAATGTTCAATCTTCATATCAAGTTGAGGGGAACAACAATCTACCATGGCAAAAATGGTTAGAGGTAATGAAACCCTATTTTGATGAGTTTGTTGATCAAGTAGGGGCACAACAGAATATAGAAATCATGCTAGAAGAAGCATGGGTAAACAAATACATGCCTGGTGATTCGCAAGAGATTCATGATCACTGCACACCAACATGTAATGTCAGTATGGTATACTTCTACCAGTCAAATGCTGATGATGAGTGTAAGTTCCAATTTTATAATGAAGACCATAAGTTTGTTCGACTCTCTGGATTAGCAGATACGTTGAGCATACCATCAGAACAATTCACGACTCCTGATGTTACACAAGGTACGCTGTTGATATTCCCATCTCATTATCATCACCTTGTTACACCACATCGTGGTACAACAGAACGTATTACTTTTAGTGCAAACTTTAAAGTGATACCTAAAGGAGTTTACCCTCCTGAGGTGGACGGTTGGACAAACTGACACAAGCACCTTGACAACAGCATGGATCCATGCAATACTAATAATGTTCCTCACCAATGAAAAAACAACTTAAAAAACTACGCCAAGCAATCAAAAGCGGAGAATCCACTGCATTCCTCTACAAACAAGAGGAATTGGATTACATGAAACTTCAGGAGAAAAATCTCACTGAAATCTACAAACGCCAACAAATTGAAAACAAAGGAGGATTTGGTCAGTATGTACGATGAAACTTTCAACGTCGAATGGGACGAGAACGATGCAATTCAGTTACCTGAAGATGAATGGATTTCTTCAGTCTTAGGCACAGAACAAGATGCTATCTATGATGTATTGGCAGAAATTAAATGAGAGTTAAATTGATACCAAAGACAAGATATGCACGAGAGTTCTTGCGTTATCATATGCGATCACCCTATATGGAATGTGATGAACGTAAGGACAAATGGCACCTTGGCAATCCTACAACAGGTATCGATTTCTGGGTACATCCTACAAACGATCCAAACTGGGAGATTAAACGATGAGAGATTATGATCGCTGGCGCGTATCATGGAAGAGACAAAAGAAGGTGAATGGATATAGTTCGACGCAAGAGGTTGTTGTATATGGAATGCACAATGTAGAGTATGTAATTAACACAATTGTCCCCACTGATGAGTGGAGTGTGACACCCGCATAAACTGTCCACTACCCCTTGACTTTTCGGTCAGGGGGTTCTATATTATATTCATCGACACAAACCACATGAATCTTCGCCCACATCAGCAACGTGCTTTTGATGCTATGCAACAGAAGAATGCGGGTCAGGTGATTGTCCCTACGGGTGGTGGTAAAACATATATCATGATCGCAGATGCTTTGCATCGTGCTGCACAAGGTCAAACGATTGTTGTTGTTGCTCCACGTATCTTGCTTGCTAATCAACTCTGTGAGGAGTTTATGCAGCATATCAGTGGCACCTGGACGCATGTCTGTCATGCACATAGCGGAGAAACTCACTACTTCAGCAGCACAAAACCCGACAAGATTGCACTCTTCAATGATACTGCTCGTGCTGCTAGTGAGTCCTGCATTATATTCACCACCTATCATTCTCTGCACCGTGTTGTAGATAGTGGCATCAATATCGACACTATCTATTTCGATGAAGCACACAATGGTTGCGGTCGTCACTTCCACAAGGCAGTATTTGCTGTCTCTCAGTATGCCAAACGTCGCTATTTCTTCACTGCTACTCCTAAAACAGGACGTGGCGTGAGTGTTGCTCGTGGCATGAATAACACCACTGTTTATGGTGGTGTGCTGTGCAATGTTCCTGCTCGTGAGTTGATTGCTGCTGGTGCAATTGTCCCCCCTAGAATTGTTCCTTTCGAGACCAATCGCAGTCGTAACAAGTACAACGCACATGAGGTTGATGGTGACAACCTGAAGGATATGTTCGAGCAACTCGATGTATTCCAGAATCCTAAAGTTCTGATCGCAGCACCATCTAGCAAAGTGCTGGGTAACATGCTCGGACAGACTGACATCCTTGAGTATTTCTACCGCAAAGGATATGACGTGATGCACATCACCTCTAAGTTTGGTGCTATCATCAACGACAAGAAAGTAGGACGCGAGGAGTTCTTCAACACGCTGCAATCGTGGGGTGCTGATGACTCTAAGAAGTTTGTTATCTTTCACTATTCCATTCTGTCTGAGGGTATCAATGTGCCAGGTCTGACACATACAATCTTGCTGCGTAATCTGCCCATCGTAGAGATGGCACAGACAATTGGTCGTGTTATCCGTGTCCATCAAGATGACCGCCGTGATGTTGCTGAGGGTCGCATTCCTGCTGGAGCGTTTCATCTTTACAAAAAGTCTGAGGGTATTGTTACCATGCCAACAGGTTACAAGATGGGCAACGCTATTGCACAAAGATTGCAGAACGTTGTTAACAACATCTTCATCGAAGGTATTCCTCCCGTTGCATATTGCTGATGCTGTTTGATACTTTCTCTTTTTTCCATAACGAGAGCGG
>Ga0181379_1000393_pt1 | contig 22050 bp, 35 predicted proteins | sample 2SPOviralmetaG_FD_130115 | JGI IMG/M metagenome (GOLD analysis project Ga0181379, IMG submission 130115) | Marine viral communities from the oligotrophic San Pedro Time Series (SPOT) site, San Pedro Channel, CA, USA - 2 SPOT_SRF_2009-07-10 | ecosystem: Environmental > Aquatic > Marine > Strait... | reverse complement strand
AGCACTATTATTGTTGACGAAGTACACCAAGCCAAAGCAGAAGTTCTTAAGAACCTGCTCACTCGCAACCTACGAAATGCTCCTATCCGTTGGGGACTAACTGGCACAGTTCCAAAAGAAAAGTTTGAATTTGAAAGTATTCATGCTAGTCTAGGACCAGTTATAGGACAGATAAGTGCTAAAGAATTACAAGACAAAGGTGTGTTATCAGAATGTCATGTTAATGTAGTACAACTAATTGATACACAAGCACATAGTGGTTACCAAGAAGAATTAAAATATCTTGTTACTAATCAAGCAAGAATAGAATACATAGCAAGTTTATTAAACAAAGTAAAACAATCAGGCAATACTCTAATCCTAGTAGATAGGATTAGTGCAGGCGAAATGTTAGCAGAACTAATACCAGATAGTACATTTGTAAGTGGTTCTGTTAAAGTAAAAGACAGAAAAGAAACATATGACACAATACGTGAAGGAACTAATGAAGTCATCATTGCAACTTATGGAGTTGCGGCTGTAGGACTTAACATACCAAGAATTTTTAATCTTGTTCTTCTTGAACCTGGTAAAAGTTTTGTTCGTGTAATTCAAAGTATTGGTCGAGGCGTTAGAAAGGCAAAGGACAAAGACTTCGTGCAAATATGGGATCTTACATCGACATGTAAGTATGCGAAGCGGCACCTTACCCAGCGTAAAAAGTTTTATAAGGAAGCCCAATACCCATTCACAATAGAAAAAGTGGATTGGAATTAATTAAACTATGAGAATATTAACGTTAGAAAATCAGACTTATCATTTAGATAAAGTTCCTGATGAAATAGAGGAAGACATTAGATTTAGTGTACTGGATAACAGTGATCCTAAAAACCCTGATTTCTTTTTTGTTCCTTTAATTTTCCTAGAATCATTTAGTGCGCCTGCAATGGTACTTGACATTGGAGGTCAAGAAATCACTATGCCGTTAGATTGGTGTATAGCAGTTGGCGACAGTGAATCAGGAAATGACTTAGAAGTATTACCTTTAACAAGTTTGAATGATAGAGGATTTGAAGCATTTCTTTTCAATCCTTTAACAAGTTATACAACTAGTTTTACAGAAGTAAAAATTGTAAACTTTTATAATGATGTTAAATGGTATTTTCCAAAAATGAAAAACGGGCAATTACTTAGTGTACCAATAAAAGATGGTAATGATCCTAAGTGTGCGTTTTTCGTAAAAGACATTAGTCGACAAAGTGAATTAATCGACTATGCGGCATTGCTTTAAGGAGGTAACAATGAAAGCAGGAAAGATATGGGGTCAGACAGAATTGATCCACGCAAACGGTGTACTAGAGTTTCATCGCATTGAATACAAGGCTGGATTCAAATGTTCAGAACATGAACACCAATTTAAATGGAATGGCTTTTATGTAGAGTCAGGAAAGATGCTTGTACGTGTATGGCAAGACGACCAAGGACTAGTTGATGAAACTATTCTTAATGCAGGTGACTTTACACAAGTTAAACCTGGTAAGATTCATCAGTTTGAAGGACTTGAAGACGGTGTAGCATTTGAGTTATACTGGGCTGAGTTTAATCATAACGATATTGTAAGACGAACAAGCGGCACATCAGTTAAAAAATGATAAACATCAAACAAAATATGTTATGGCCCGCAGTAGTCCTAGAAATGGAAATGCCAGATTACGACAAGATCAAAAAAGAACTTGTAGAATATATCAAAACATGTAAAGTTGAAGAAATCAATTTGAAGCACGGTATAGGACCTCATGAGCAAAGACACAAAAAGTTTTTGGAAGAAAGTTATCCAACGTTGTTTGCTAATAATGATAATGAAACATTTAATAAAGTAAAAGACTTTTGTATGCAAATGACATTAGAAGTTGCTCAAGGTATTAATAAAGATCATACAGATACTAGTGATTGGATTATACGTCCTACAGATAGTTGGTATCATATAACTAAAGATAAAGGTTACCATGATATACATACTCATTCTCTAAGTCCATGGTGTGGAATCTTTTATGTTGATAAAGGAGATTCTAATAACGAAACACAAAACGGTATAAATCGATTCTATAATGATAAGGAGTTTCCTATACTAGGAGTAGGTAATGCTTATTACGGAGATTACTTTGACGTTGATATCGAAGATGGAAAACTTGTTGTGTTCCCAGGTAACTTAGGTCATTCAGCATTACCCTATTATGGTGATAAAGATAGAATTGTAATAAGTTTTAATACTGAAATCATAGATAAGAAATCATTGGATGAAAGAAAATAAACTACATCAATGGATCGCTGATTGGGTTGAGCAGTTAGACAAAAATAAAAAATGTCCTTATGCAAAACCAACATTTGATAAAAACAAAATGAAAGCAGTTATGTTAAATAGCATTGACGCTTACCATTTCTGGTCAAGTGTATCTAATGAAGCAGAACAGTTTGACGACACTTACGATGTTGTTATTATAGCAATGGAAACAGATGAAACTATAATTACCCCACAGCAAATGCAAGGCGGTGTAGATAGTTTTAACGCCGGCTATAATAATAGAAATATAGATTTGTGGTGTTTGAATCTATATAACGATGTATACACAATGGTATTAATCCAACGTGTAACTAAACTAGACGATGCAAGTAAGGCATTTGAAAAGAAAGATTATTACAAAAATCAACATCCTTACATGTATAATAAACACATAGTAACAAGAAGAAACATGAGAAAACGGTTGACAAAAACCTAAATACCTTATATAATATTAACAATATAGACATCCACGTCTAAAACTCGGAGAGATTAAAAATGGAACTAAAATACGAAGATGCAAGCATTTCAGAACTTATTAAAGAAAGGCTGGAAGACGCTGGCATGAGATATTGGGCTAATGATAATATTAGTTCAGTACTAGAAGAAGGCGATAAAGAAAAACTAATTCAAGAAGCAATCCCCGCTTTTGAAAACGTGCTACAAAAATTATTGATAGATACTAAGACAGATCCTAACAGTCAAGATACTGCAAGGCGTATGGCAAAGATGTATATCAATGAGATTATGTCTGGTCGTTATGATCCTATGCCTAACCCAAGTGCATTTCCTAACTATATCGAAAATGGTTATGAAGGCATGTTAGTTGTGCGTAGTGAACTTACAAGTTTATGTTCACATCATCATCAGACAGTAAAAGGTGTAGCATACATTGGTATAATTGCAGGACCTAAACTATTAGGACTTAGCAAGTATACAAGAATTGCACAGTGGTGTGCGATGAGAGGTACCTTACAAGAAGAACTTAATGTTATGATTGCAAATGAAATGCAAAAGCAAACAGGTAGTGAACACGTAGGAGTATACGTTCAAGCAACACACGGCTGTTGTGAGAATAGAGGCATTAAGGCACACAGTAGTTTAACACAGACTACAGTGTTGCGTGGTGCATTCAAAGACGATCCGGCAACGAAGAAAGAGTTTATCGATAACGTTAAACTACAACAATCATTTGCTTGCGGGAACTAATTAACTAAAAGGAGAACATATATGTTCACAAAACTACTAGAAGGTGTTGATAAAACACTCGTAAGAAATCTAGTTATTTTACACACGTTAGTAATTGCTGTGTCAAATTATCTAGTAACCATTAGGTTTGATCTATTCCCAGGTGCAGAACTGCCCTTGTTTGGATCATTTCCTTTAGCGGCGGCGGCATTTACATTTCCGATCGTTGTCGTAGCAACTGACTTGACAGTCCGTCTTGTTGGTAAAGAAGCAGGAAGAGCAGTCGTAGCGATGGCTATTATTCCGGCTATCGTTGCATCGGTACTTGTGCTATTAGCACTAGGTGACGAACATGCCTACAGAGTAGGACTAGCATCTGGTACTGCATATGCAGTAGGTACAATGCTTGACGTATATGTATTCCAACATATTCGTGAACGTTACACACAAGCATGGTGGGCGGCACCAGCAATTTCAACTATTGTAGCCAACATCATTGATACATATGCATTCTTCTACACAGCATTTTATCCTGCGCCATGGGTTGGACCAGTAGCATTCAACAATACATTAACAAAAATTGTTGTAGGCTTAATTGTGTTCCTTCCAGCATATGGATTGTTACTTTCATTCTTAAAAAATAAGTTTGGTGTTGACGCACTTGTACTTAAAGACGAAGTAAAGCCAAAAGCAAAAGCAAAGGCTAAAAAGAAAGCAACAAAAAAATAATGCTTTACACCGAGTCGTATGTAAAGCAACTACAAGGTGTTCATAGTTATGAACACAGACCTTCGGGTTTTGGCGCCAACACAAAGAAGTTAGGACAGTTTCATTACTACTTTGAAAAATGGTTTCCAGATAGTTTGTTAGACTACGGCTGTGGTAAGGGATGGATTTTAAAATCGCTACAGGAAACGTATCCTACTTGTAATATGGTAGGATACGATCCTGCGGTTTTAGAATATAAACAAGTACCCAATAAAGAATTTGACTGTGTGTTTTGTATAGATGTATTAGAACACATAGAACCAACATGCATAATAGATGTACTACAACATATAAACCAATTATCGTCAAAGTATATATGGCTAAGGATAGATACATTGCCTGCTAGAAAAAGATTACCTGATGGCAGGAATGCACATTTAATAGTAGAACAACCGCCTTACTGGTTAGACTTAATAGACAAGCACATCAAAGGTACAGTTGTTTACAAAACATTTGGAAAGAAATCTAAACTTGACATCGCAATCGAAAAATAAAATGATACCAGGAGAAGCATTAATATACACTAGGGCAGACGGAGTTGTATATGCACAGTATAGAGATCCTCCACATAACAATATTCCAAGATGGGTCATAGGTGGAGACCCCGGAGGTGTAGCAAGAGCACAAGGCGAATTATTTGATTATTTAGAATGGCAGGATTTATGCAAACTGTCAATGTCTAATCCTACACTAAAAAAATTAATGGATAAGTTAATTAACACCTACTATATTGCTAAGGAGGAAAATCAATGAAATATGTTATCGATATAGATGGAACTATTTGTAAGGAAGTAATTATTCCTGACAGCGGCGGTAAGAAGGATTATGCAAATCATATTCCTATGCCAGAACGCATTGCAAAAGTAAATGCATTATATGATGCAGGACATACAATCAAATACATGACTGCAAGAGGTTGTGTAAGTGGAGTAGACTACTACAACTTAACAAACAATCAATTAGTTAAATGGGGTGCTAAGTTTCACGAACTAAGTGTAGGACAAAAAGAAAACTACGATATATGGATTGACGATAAAGCGTTTTGGAGTGAAAACTTTTTTAGAGAAACAGGAGAATCATATGAGTAAATTTATTGCGGCAATGGACCATAGCGGAGGCTCAACAGGAGGAGTACTTGAACGTTACGGTTGTGAATATACAGAAGATAACAAAATGGACCTTGTACATGAGATGAGGTTGCGTATGATCAATAGTCCAAAGTTCACAAGTGATAATATTTGGGCGGCAATTTTATATAAGGATAGTGTTGAACGAGGTGCAGTAGATGTGCTTGCAACAAAGGGAATTCATTCTATTTTAAAAGTTGATAGTGGGTGTCATATGAACGGTTTGCTTAAAGACTTTCCATTAGATGATATGATTGATTATGCCTTAGCAAAAGGATGTACAGGAACTAAGATGCGTAGCATTATAAAGACTCCTAATATAATGAATGCAGTATTAGATCAACAATTTGAATTAGCAACAGTTATATCTGCGGCAGGACTAATGCCAATTGTCGAACCTGAAATTCCAATTGAGCATGAAATGAAAACAATGATAGAAGAAATGATTGCACGAGAATTACAAAATAGATTAGATAGATTTGAAGGCAAGTGTATTTTAAAACTTACATTACCTGAAACGCCTAATCTATATTTGAGACTATCACAACATCCTAATGTTGATAAAGTAGTTGGCCTAAGTGGCGGATATAGTACAGTTGAAGCATGTAATAGACTTGCTTTGCAAGAAAATATGACTGCTAGTTTTAGTCGTGCATTAAGTGAGGGGTTATTTGTTAATCAAACAGATGAAGAGTTTAACCAAAGGATTAGTGAAAACATTAAAGCAATTACAATAGCAAGCGAATAAATTATGGCATACAGAACAGAAGCAAAATTATTTCAAGACGGTGACTTTACAAGTCATGCAGGATTACCTTTAAAATGGAAATTAGAATGTGATGCTATTCGTCCAAGTGAATGGAAAACAATAGCAAAGATGATTATGGATTATCAAATAGGTCCTTTTTATAAAGCAGAAGGAATACCTAGAGGTGGTGTAGCATTAGGTGATGCACTAAATGAATATGCAAGTGGTAATCCAAAAGATCCTATTCTAATTGCAGATGATGTATACACTACTGGTACAAGTTTTCGTGAATACATTGATACATTTCATAAAGACAAGTTTGTATATAAATGGTGTGTCTTTGCTCGCAAGCAACCTGACAATGAAGTTAAAGCATTGTTTACTATGCCGGAGCCACGTAAATGAAAGTAAGTATCAACGAAATAGGCGGCGAAGTTGCTAAACAAGATGAACGATATGTTGTAAAAGATAACACAACACTAAAGAATTTAGTAGTAAGTAGTACTAGATTACAATCACGAAAATCAACATCAGGCCATAAGCATGAAGGCCAAGAAGAAGTATATTACTTTATTGAAGGTACTGGTAAGATGGAACTAGACAACGAAATGATTAAAGTTGAGCCAGGCGATGTTGTATTAATTGAAGACGGAGTATTCCATAGAGTACACGCCGGCATGCACGAAGAACTTTACTTTGTATGTGTGTTTGATGGAAGGAGATCACATTGAGAATTATTGCAGGTCCATGTCAACATGAGACGCTAGAACAAAGTTTAGAAACAGCAAAGCATTGTGCTGAAGTTTGTAGTAAACATAATATTGAATATATTTTTAAAGCAAGTTTTGACAAAGCAAATCGTAGTAGTGACCAAGGTGTAAGAGGTGTTGGACTACAAACTACTATGGAAGACTTTCGTGCGATTAAAGAACAAGTAGATTGTAAAACTATTACAGATGTGCATAACCAAAATGAAATATTAAAAATTGCGGCATACTATAATGATGCTGTAGATGTTTTACAAATACCTGCGTTCTTATGTAGACAAACTGATCTCATAAAGGCGGCTTGTCGCACAGGCAAGATAGTAAATATAAAGAAGGGACAATTTCTTGCTCCCTGGGATGTCAATGGTATACTAAGCAAGTGTGCTGACGCTAAAGAGATATGGATTACTGAGAGAGGAACTAGTTTTGGTTACAATAGCCTTGTGGTCGACTATACTGGTCTTATGTATATGCTCGATAATGTTGACGCTGATATCGTTTTCGATGTTACACACTCTGTCCAAAAACCCGGAGGACTTGGAACTAGTTCAGGTGGTAATAGGGATTACGTTCCTGGGTTGGCTCGTAGCGGGTCTGCTCTTGGGATCAGTTCCTTCTTCATTGAAGTACACCCATTGCCTGATCAGTCCCCAAGTGACGGGCCGAATATGTTACGACTAGATGATTTTGAGGAGGTAGTAAATGACATCGTCCGCTATTCTTATACCCGCTAGATACGGAAGCACACGATTCGAAGGCAAACCGTTGTGTATGTTGGACAACGTTCCTATGATAAAACGTGTGTATGACGCTTGTATTGCGTCTAAGATACCAACATACGTGCTTACTGATGACATACGTATCTTTAGTTTGTTTGGTTCTAACAAGTGTTGGATTGAAGAAGAACAAATAGCACCATATGCAAACGGTACTGAACGATGCGTTGGCGCTGTAACAAAGTGGGATGAACTAAAACAATACGATCAGTTCATTAACGTACAAGGTGATATGCCAGATGTTACACTACAAATGATAGAACGTTGTGTTGAGTGGTTGAAGTATTATCCTATCAGTACAGTATGGACAGACATGCCAGAAGAAATGCAAAACAATCCTGACTCAGTTAAAATGGTTAGAGCAGGTGACCAAGCCCTTTGGTTTGGTAGAGGAATGACTGGCTACGGAGATTGGCACTTAGGTATATACGGATATAAACGAGAAGCATTAGAACTATACAGTGGTTTAGAAGTTACACAAGAAGAAGAAGTTGAAAAACTAGAGCAGTTACGTTGGCTAAAAAATGGTTGGCAAATAGGCTGTAGTAGTGTACAATTTAATGGTACAGAAATTAATTCACCAGAGGACGTCGATATATGGCACAATCAAAACTCCCAATAAAAGATATACTAGCCGCTATAGATATGGGCGGTAAAAGTGTATGGGATGAGTTTACTGAAGAAGAACGTAAAACTGTGTCATTTTGGCTTCTTAATCGTTATATAAGCGCCGTACAAGGGTCTACAGACGATCAAGCACTAGCATTGTTCAAAACAAATGAATACTATAATAAGAACTATATGGTAGCATCAAAGCACTTAAAACTTATGTGGCAACTGCTTTGTATATCAGGCAACACACAAAAGATTGAATATCATCCATGGATCGGATTTAAGAAAAAACCTACTAATAGTACAGCAGGAGCAATTAAATTATTTCAGCAACTGTATCCAAATATGAAACAAAATGAAATTGAAATGCTTGCAGGTATGCATACTAAAAAAGAACTAAAACAGATTGCAGAAGATTATAACATACAGGGCATAAAATTGTGAGTACACTTTACGCTGTAGGTTGTTCTCATACACGATACTGTTGGCCTACCTATGCAGACATATTAGGTCAAGAATATGATAGGTTTGAAAATTGGGGACAGTCAGGATTTGGTAACCTTGCTATCATGCACAGGGCATTAGAGATTGCAGAGCAAGCAGGACCAGATGATAAGATAATTGTACAGTGGACTTATCCAACTAGATTTGACTTTCATCGTAAAGGAGATGGTTGGTATCAAGGCGGAAACTTACAACATAACTTTGACCAAGTACAACAAACTATTAATAGATATTGCTATGACCCAGATAGTTATCAATGGCATACAGAAACTTATGTTAAACTTGTTAAACAATATCTTGATATGAACGTTGGAGACTTTCATATGATAGGTGCAGACTTTGATGTAACTGAGATAGTAGAGTTTCCTGACAGCAAAGAAGCACTACCACCATTATGGATTATGCATGATCTTGATATACCTCATAGAAAGTTTTTAAATGTACGACCAAGTAGGAATGCTATTCCTCGTAAAGAACAAGATGATCATTGGACACCTAGGCATCATTTAAAATATTTAGAACATGCGGGGTTTACAATTACAGATAAGATGTTACAATATGTTAATGAAGCAGAAAGTATATTAGATGAGATTACAGATTGGAAATGGATTAACCACACAATGGTTGAAAAAGGCTACACTGAAGGCGGCGACTATGGCAGATTCTAAACCATATGTTTGCAAGTATTGTGGTACAGGTTATACAAGAGAAAAAACACTTGCAGTACATATGTGTGAAAAGAAGAGACGTGCTTTACAAAAAGATGAAAAGAGAGTACAGTTAGGTTTGTATGCATTTCAAAGATTTTATGAAATGTCAATGTCAAGTAAGAATAAAAAAACATATCAAGAATTTTGTGACAGTCAATACTATAATGCATTTGTAAAGTTCGGCAGTTTTATAAGCAATGTAAAACCTTTATATCCTGAAAAGTATATTGACTACGTAGTAACAAGTGGAGTAAAACTAGATCATTGGTGCAAAGAAGAAATGTATGAAAAGTATGCGGTTGAACTTATTCGTAAAGAAGGTGTACAGACTGCACTAGAACGTAGTGTTATGACTATGATGGAATGGGCTGATGAACAAGAGCAAGCACCATGGAACCATTACTTCTATCATGTAAGTTTAAACAGAGCAGTATGGCATTTGAAGGATGGTAAGATTAGTCCTTGGCTAGTATTAAATTCAAAGTCAGGAAAAGAAATGTTAAGTAAATTTACTAACGAACAATTAGAATTAGTTTATCATGTAATGGATCCACAACATTGGGCCATGCGTTTTAAACGTAACCCAAAAGACGTCGAACTTGTAAAAGACGTTGTAAAAGAAAGTAATTTATGAATCTAATATATTATCCAAATGCTTTTTTAGATAAGCAAGTAAAAGTTTTTGATATAGAAAATCCACCTGTTGATCCTAAAGAACTAAAGGCTAACATGGTTGAGATTATGTTAAATAATAACGGAATTGGATTAGCCGCTAACCAAGTAGAGTTTGACGGACAAGTTTTTGTAATGGGTGACAAGGAAGATAATGCAACCATTTGCATCAACCCACAGATACTACAACACACAGAAGAAACAGTGCAAGACATAGAAGGATGTTTAAGTTTTCCGGGTATCTATGTAAACGTTACACGCCCAAAAGAAATATTAGCAGAATGGTATGATGAAAACTTAGAAAAACAAACTGTAAAAATTACAGGATATTCTTCTAAATGTTTCTTACATGAATGGGATCATTTACAGGGCGTTACATTCAAAGATAGAGTAAGCAAACTTAAATGGGATATGGCAAACAAAAAAGCAAGGAAGTTACGTAAGAATGTTTAAGTGGTTTGAACCTACCGCACAGATGCAAGGAAAGTTTATCAAATGGACTAGTGATAATACTGAATCTTTCCAAAGACTATTGACAGAAGTGGGGCAAGTGTGTATACTAATAGAAACAAAATTAGATCCTAAAGACCCATATAGTTTTGAAAAGCGTAGTGCAAAGATTATAGGAATACTAGGCAAGTTAGATTACATAGAAGGACAACAATATATTATTATGCAATTACCAAATATAACAGAGAAGTACAATGCCTGATATTGATATAGATTTTGCTGACAGAAATATTATCTTAGATAAGATAAATCATCGTGTGGCAAAATTAGATACAGGTAAAAAACATAACACAGGTGTATATGTAACTGAATGTCCTCATAACCCAGTGGATAAACTTTCAACTATTGATTACGAAACAGCAGAAGATAGAGGATACTTTAAATTAGATTTTCTAAATGTGTCTATTTACAAAGAAGTAAAAGACGAGACACATTTAATGAGCCTAATGAGAAAGGAGCCACTATGGGAGTTATTAGTTCACAAAGACTTCGTCGAAAAAGTCTTTCATGTAAGCGGACACGACAGTCTGTTGAAACAATTGAAGCCGCAATCGGTAGAACAATTGGCCGCGACACTAGCGATAATAAGGCCAGCAAAGAGACATCTAGCAAGCAAAGACTGGGAAACGATAATGAAAGAAGTCTGGACAAAGCCGACAAACGGTGAATATTATTTTAAAAAAGCACACGCTGTTAGTTACGCTATGGCGTGTGTAGTACACATGAATTTATTGTGTGAGCAGATTAAGTCTTAATCTTTTTTATTAATTGAACGTTTTTACGTTTAACTCTTTTTATAGACATATTGTTTAAGTTTACTGTAGGTCCTACACTCACTTTAACGTCTTTACTATTCATAGTCATAATACAATATTTAAATTGTTCTAAGTCTTTACGTAAGAATATATTAATTGGTATTAGTCTATTTGATTCCCACCACCATACTTCGCCTAAATTTAAAAACTCTTGGCGTTCGTAATCACTACGCAAGTCAGTATACACATACATTGATGTTACATATTGATCTTGATTAATTATAATTCCAACATATTCAGCACCACCGTACTGTACAACACTTATGAATGGAAAGTTTGATTCTATGTCTTTTGTTAGCATGATTTCCTATAAATACAATATGCAATTAATACCTAGATATTTAGTCAATAACAGAACCGCAGTATTAATAAACGATAGCGGATTCGCAACGGAGTATAGACCAGTGTACAGTAGAAATCTAAAAATTTACAGAGGCATTGACAACAACTTAGAATTTAAAATTCTCAATGCAGATCAAAAACCTATATCGCTTACTAGTAAGACAGTAAAGTTAGTAGCGTTTGATGAAAATAATAATCAAGTGCTTGATGAAACAGGTACTAATCATTTAACTATAAAAGGACTGACAACAGTTATTGTAAGTGAAAACGATTTGCTAAGTGTAAAAGATCAATTCTTAAAATATGCAGTACACGTTGAAGATGCAAGCCAAAACAAAACTATCACATATTCAAATGTACACTTTGAAAACGATGGTGTAATGCAAGTATCTAGCGAAGCGTATCCGGGTGCAAAAGATAGTAAGAGTATTACTACGTTTACAGAAGACACAGGTGAAACAGGAGTAGACGATAGTGTATGGCACAGTGAAAGTATAAGTGCTGAGCCAGGTATTAATGGCAACGAAGCAGTACATACAGCCGCAATATATACTGACAGTTATGTAGGTGATGTAAAAGTACAAGTTACGCTAGATAACCAAATAGGTGTTAGTACAAATTGGGCAGACGTTGCAACTGTAAGTTTTAACAATGAAACTGCACCAGTACCAGTAAACTTTACAGGTGTATTCAATTATGTTAGATTTGAAGCATCTGCAGACCCTGCAAGCAAAATAACCAACATATTAGTCAGAAATTAGTTGACAAACTAACACAAGTACGTTATAATAATAGTATGAGTGTAGTAGCCGAGACAGTTCTGACATATCTGCCGCCTAAGCGGAAAACAACGCCTAGTGGCTGGACTTCATTCAACGCTCCGTGTTGTCATCATAATGGTCATACAGCAGACAAAAGAAACCGCGGTGGTCTTATATCTAATCCGGATGGTGGTGTAAGTTATCATTGTTTCAACTGTGGCTTTAAGGCTAGTTGGCAACCCGGACGTAACTTTTCACATAAACTGCGTAAACTTCTACAATGGTTAGGAGCACCTGACGATATAATCAATAAGGTAGCATTTGATGTTATGCGAGAAAACGAAGGCGTTGATGTGCAAGAGCATGTTGCTAAACTTCCTACATTCAATACAGTGCCATTACCAGATGATGCTACAAAAGTTGCTGACATAAAAAACTTTGACAAGTATAGTCTTGCTATACTTGAATATATGTCTAGTCGTAATCTTAATTTAGACGATACTGATTATTATTGGTCTCCAAGTTTAGGATACCGTGATAGACTTATTGTTCCTTTCTATTATGAAAAACGTATTGTAGGATGGACTGGTAGAAGTATTGTTGCTGATAAAAAACCTAAGTACCTAACAGAAGTACAGCCTGGCTTTGTATATGGGTTAGATGAACAAGGTCCTAATAAAATCTTTTGTATAGTTGTTGAAGGACAACTTGACGCTATACATATTGATGGATGTGCATTAGGTGGAAGTGAGATAGCAGATCAACAAGCCATGCTTTTAAATAGATTGCAAAAACAAATCATAGTTGTTCCTGATAGAGATAAAGCAGGAAGTAAACTAGTAGAGGAATCTATTGAAAAAGGTTGGTGTGTTAGTATGCCTGAATGGAGCCAGGATATTTGCGATGTTGGTGATGCAGTTAGTAAATACGGTAGACTATACACATTATACAGCATTGTAAATGCGGCTAATGAGAGTCCACTTAAAATAAGATTGAGAGCAAAGAAATGGTTTACATAAAAAAACTAATAGAGTGGCTTTGTACTCCGTATACAAGGTATAAGGAAAACAAGGCTTTTAAAAAACGTATGGAAGAACTTAAGAAAAGGGATCCATTTATATACAAGTAAGGAGTATTGAATATTGATGACTGAGTTTACAAAAGGTATAGGTAGCATATTCAAAAATAATAGCCTTGCACTAGCAGTAATCTATACGCTAGGACATGTTGTTATTGCTATGACAGTTGTTAGTATGATGACTGGCGCAAGCCTATGGGAAGCAGGTGCAGTTGCACTAGTTGAACCTGCAATTAACGGTGTATGGTTTTATGTACTGCACTCATTATGGAAGAAATTTAATACATGAACATAACATGGGGTGTGGTTGGAAACAGTCACGATGCTAGTCTGGCAGTGTTTAATACAAGACTTGCCGGTCTAACAGATCATTACACAACAGAATTACTTTGGGCAAGTTTATCTAAAGACTTTTCAAAAATTCCTAATGACCCTCACTTAAACCAAATGCAAGTTGATGTAGCAATACAAAGTTTTGGTAGACCAAATAAAGTTGTTTGGTACGAACGTCCATTACTTAAGACATGGCGTCAATGGCGAGCAGGCCAGGGTTGGTTATATAAAGAAAATAATATTAAAGAATATCTCAAACGTTGGGATATAAACTGTAAGATTGAATACACCCAACACCATCTTTCACATGCGGCATATGCGTACTACACTCAACCCTATGACGACTGTGCAGTGATTTGTTTAGATAGTATTGGAGAGTTCGAGACCCTAACAGTATGGCACGGGAAGAACAACAAACTTGAACAAGTATACAGCCAAGGGTATCCGCATAGCCTAGGACTTTTTTATAGTGCTATGACACAGCGTATGGGGCTAGTGCCACAGCGTGATGAATATCTTGTTAGCCAGTGGGCAAAAAAAGGCGACCCTAAACGTTTATTACATGACATGCGTAAAGAACTTATCGACGTTGATCATGATAAGGCTAACCCACAAGAAATAAGAATGAGAGAGAACATGCATCGTGGATGTATGTGGTGGAGGCCTGAATTAGAATCAAAACAAGACATGTATGATATAGCGGCCGCTACACAGTTCTTGTTTGAATATGCAGTAAATATACTAAGCATATATGCAAAATTAACTACAGGTTCAAAACATATTGCATTAGCAGGTGGTGGTGCTCTTAATAGAGATGCAATAGAGAAAATTAAACCTCATTGGGATACAGTATACGTACCAACTAATCCAGGTGATCCTGGTAGTTGTATAGGTGCTGTAGTAGCAAAAAGTAAACAAAAAATAGTGCTTGACAAACAGTGGTATCAGAAAGTATAATAATAGTATGACAAGACAGAATACAGATTACGGATATGATATACAAAAAGTATATCTAGAAATGATGATGACAGACGCTGAGTCGTTTGTTAGATGTCAGGCTGTGTTTGATCCAAAAACATTTGATAGACGCTTGCAACCACAAGCAAAGTTTCTTAATGATTATGTAACTGAACATAATGCTATGCCTACATTTGATATGATTAATGCGGCAACTGAAGGAGACTTAAAACATCCAGGCGAACTAATGGAGAATCATTATGATTGGCTGTTGCAAGAGTTTGAAACATTTAGTAGACACAAAGCATTAGAAGCGGCTATACTTAAAAGTGCAGACTTACTTGAAAACGGTGAGTATGGTCCAGTAGAAGATTTAGTTAAGAAGGCTGTACAGATTGGATTACAAAAAGACTTGGGTACAGATTATTTTAAAGATCCAAGAAGCAGACTAGAAGGCATCAAAGATAAGAACGGACAGATATCAACAGGCTGGGCTAACTTAGATAAGAAACTATTTGGTGGGTTCAACAGAGGTGAACTGAATATCTTTGCAGGTGGCTCAGGGTCTGGTAAGAGTTTGTTCTTGGCTAACTTGGGTGTGAACTTTGCACTTACAGGGTTGAACGTTGTATACTTGACGTTTGAACTTTCAGAAGCATTAGTTAGTATGCGTGTTGATAGTATGACTACAGACATTCCAAGTAGAGACATTTTCAAGAACATTGATGATGTTGAAATGAAAGTTAAGATGATTGGTAAGAAGTCTGGGGCATTCCAAGTTAAGTATATGCCAACAGGTAAGAATGCAAACGACATTAGAAGTTATTTGAAAGAGTATGAGATTAAGACAGGCAAGAAAGTAGATGTATTGCTTGTAGACTATTTAGATTTGATGCACCCTATCGCGGCTAAGATTAGTGCAGAGAACTTATTTGTAAAAGACAAGTACGTATCAGAAGAACTACGTAACTTGGCAATGGAACTAAACACTATCTTTGTTACAGCATCACAGTTAAACAGAAGTAGTGTAGAAGAAATTGAGTTTGATCATTCGCACATCAGTGGTGGTATATCTAAGATTAATACAGCAGATAACTTAATTGGTATCTTTACAAGTAGGGCTATGCGTGAGCGTGGCAGATATCAAATACAACTTATGAAGACTAGAAGCAGTAGTGGTGTTGGACAAAAGATTGATTTAGAGTTTGATGTAGACAGTTTGCGTATTAGAGATTTAGATGATGACGATGATCAACAAAGTTATTCAACGCAAAGAAGTAATACAGTATTTGATCAAATTAAAAGAGGAACAACTACAAACGAAGAACCAGATGCAGGAACTTCGGCTCCTAAAATAAAAGCAGAAGCAGATTCAACTAAACTAAAACAATTCTTAAATAACTTAGGTGACGAATAACCGTGTTAGAAAAATTAGAAACACTAGAACAAGTGTATGCACTATGTCAGGATGATCCGGTCCGCCCACATCTAGCCGCTGATTGGCGTATGCGTTCTGGTAGAGAAGTGTATGCATTAAAAGACAATGACGGAATTTCAGCAGTAATTTGTGTTGCATATATGGACGAAGTTCCTACTTGTGAACAAGATATGAAATGGCCTGGTATAGATGTAGCAGTCTTTTATACTGTATGGAGTTATAAAAAAGGTGCTGGTAGACAAATAGTTTTAGAAACAGCCAAACATATTAAAAAAGTACACACTAATATAAAAAGGTTTGTAACACTAAGTCCATTAACTGAAATGGCAGAAAGATTTCATTTGCGTAACGGCGCAACGCTATTAGCAAAACACGACTACGCACAAAATTTTGAGTATAAGATATGAATAATTTAAAAGTAACCGAAGTAGAACATTATACAGATAATTTATTTCGTATTAGGACAGAACGTCCTAGTACATTTAGATTTGTAGCAGGTGAGTTTGTAATGATTGGATTAGACAATTGGTCTGAGAAGTTACAAAGAAATAAACCTATAATGAGAGCATACAGTATGACAAGTGGGCCTTATGATGAATTTTTAGAATTCTATTCAATCAAAGTACCTGGTGGTCCATTAACAAGTAAACTACAACATATCAAAGTAGGTGACGAACTTATTGTAGGAGACAAGCCAACAGGTACACTTACACTTAACAATATTGAACTAGGAGGCAACTTATGGATGCTTGCAACAGGTACAGGCATAGCACCCTTTATATCAATTCTAAGAGATCCTACAACGTTTGATCATTTCAAACGTGTGCATGTTGTATGGAGTGTTAGGTATCAAGAAGAACTACAAGCATATCATAAATTCTTACAAGATTCAAAAGCAAAGTATATACCTACAGTAACTAGGGGTGCAAGTTATCCCTTTCAAAATAAACGTATTACAGATTTACTTAATGATGGTAAACTAGGAATACGTACTGGTAGATTAGATAAAGATAATACTAAAGTAATGATATGTGGCAATATGGACTTCAATGTTACTATTGCAAATTATTTCTTAACAAGAGATTGGGAAGAAGGCAATTCAAAAACCGCAGGAGCGTTTGTACAAGAAAAGGCATTTGTAGGATGAGTATATACGTATATGGTGATAGTTATGCAGTTAGTTTGCAAGCCGACTGGCAATGGTACAAACAATATGCAAAAGCAAAAAAAGAACAGTGTTATGTAAGTGCAGACTTTGGTGTTGCCAATGAATGGACTTGTATGCAAATATATAAAGATTTTGCAGATAGAAAGTATCAAGACGGAGATACGATATTTGTAGTAATGACAGCAAGCACACGTCATTGGTTCTTGTGGGATCATCCTAATGTCAGCAACTATGAAAACATGCGTGACATTCCTTTAGAAAAGTTTGGTATTACAAAAGACCAAGTTAATGCAGTAGAACAATACTATAGGCATATTCAAAGTGGATATATTGATTCTTGGAAATATGATGCAACCACTACATGGTTAAATCATTATGCTAGACGAATCAAACAAGACTTTAATGCAAATATGATTATACTACAAGGCTTTGGCAACGCAACTGATGTGCAACCTGAAGGAGCATTGTGGATCCAAGGTAACCTATTTAATACAGTATGCGAAGGTGAATTCAAAAGCGATAAAGCAATGGACGAATACTATGAACTACCTATTCCAGATCAGCGTATCAATCATATGCTTAAAGACAACCATACAGTTCTAGCACAAGCATTGCTTGCAAACAAGCCTTTTGATCTAGCACAACTACCTTGGAAAAAAGGAATACTAACAGTCAATACTAGTGCCATGTTAAAAGACCAAATGTCTCCAGTGCCACTAAGATAAATAACACTATAATTAGGAGATAACAATGTCAGGAAGATTTGGAGCAGAAGACCTAGTAGCAAACCTACCACAGAGTCTCGCACAAGGTACAACAGATAGATATACTGCGTGTTCCGTTAGTATGTGCAACAGAAACACACAACCAGTCAAAGTCGGCATTGCTATTACATCTACAGTGAACGCAATTAGCGGACTAGAATATATTGATAAAGATGTAGAACTACTACCAAATACAGTATTAGAGCGTACTGGTATTGCTATTAAAAAAGGTCAATACATTACAGTTGTCAGTGATGGTGCTAGAATAAGTGCAACAGCATGGGGTGTATCAGCAGGCGATCCAGACTCAAGCGTAGTTGCTATACCAAGTGCATCAGGTTTTTCAGAAGCAGTAGCAGGCAACTTAACAGGACTAGGCGTTGGTATTACTACAGTTGGTAATGCATACAACAGTGGACCTGCATTGTCATTCGACGGCACAAGCACAGCATTTTACGAAAAGCGTTTTAGTACACCACTGAATGCATCAACTAATAGATGGAGTTGTGAAACTATCTTTAAACCAAATGCTTCAATGTTTACACCAGGATCAGAAGACAAAGGTATAATATCACATATTGGTGCTGTAGAAAACTCAACTGGTGCTGAACTACTTACATATGCTTATCAAACATTTATTAACTCATCAGACTACAAAACTATTAGTCTTAGAAGAGGATCAGGCGCAGGTGGCGGAAACTGGACAAGTACAGGACAAAACTATGCTACTGAACAAGACGATTGGATCTATTGGAAGACATGGTACAATGGTACTGCATGGAGAAACTACATCTTCAACATTGACACTGCAACTGTGATACAAGATGGAACAAGTGGTGTTGATCCTGAATCAGGCGATCACGTTGGATTTGTAATGGGCAAAGCACACTTTGGCAATGCACAATTATTTTCAAATGGTAGTCCAATTAACTTCAGTGGACAAATTGCTATGATGCGTGTGACAGGCAACGGTGGAATCAATAGTACACCATCAAGTGTGCCAAACTATACATCAGCAGATAAAACCAGCGACGACTTAGTATTCTTTGTAAAGAATAGTTAGATGCAACTTGAGTTTGGATCAGGTGAAACACCTACCCGTCCAGACTATAGTACTTGTGACATTCGCGACCTTCCTGGTATAGATTACGTTTGCCCTGCATGGGAAATCAACAAACACATACAACCAAACACAGTAACACACATATACAGTCGACACTTCTTAGAACATCTTACGTTCCCTCAAGGACGTATGTGGTTAAGTGCTTGTCTTGAAATACTCGCACCCGGAGGCGAACAAACAATATGCTTACCCAACATGCGATTCCATGTACAGCAATGGATCAACGGCAATGCACTAGAACATGCACGAGCAGGATTTTGGGGTTGGCAACGTGAGGGTGAAACCAAACTGTGGGACGTACACAAATCAGGCTACACTGATGAGCAACTTATAGCACTGGTAACAGAACTAGGTTATAAGAATGCACGAAGCACTAGACCACAAATGAACAAACACCTAGAGATAGTCTGCTACAAATAAATACTAGTATGGCACAGGAAACTTTTAAACTTGAACTAGACAATGTAAGCGTAGATGTAAGTGTTACCATCAACGACACAAGTGCGGCACCTCTAGCAGGCGCAGAATCATTTACAGACACAGGCACATCCAGTTGGACAGTGCCCAATGGTGTTACTAGTATATCAGCAGTAGCAGTTGGTGCTGGCGGTGGTGGCTTTGGCTATTGGAACTATGACGCTAACACAATAAGAACAATGACCAGTGGTGCTGGTGGTGATCTAAGATGGGTTGAAGATGTAACTGTAACACCAGGTGAAACACTCACAGTCACTGTGGGAGCCAAAGGCGACAAAGCATCAGTGTCGGGTGGAGCATACGGTAATTATACCAATAATAGCACAGCAGGTGGATCAAGTTCAATAGCACGAGACACAACCATACTACTCAGAGGCAAAGGCGGATCAGCAAGTGGACAAACCAATTCAGACTCAAACGTAGGTGACGGTGGTGCTATAGGTGGCGGCATGCAGAGCGGACAGATAATGAGTCACTATGGTGGAGCAGGAGGTGGCGGAGCCTCAGGCTATCAGGGTGATGGTACTATAGGAGCACCAGGTGGCGGAAGCCAATACAATTGGTACTATGCAGGCACACCACAAGGCGGATCAGCATCAGGTGGTGATGGCGGCTTTGGTAAATCAAGTTCAGGTGCTGGAGGCGGTGGCGTAGGTATTCTAAGTCAAGGCTCATCAGCGGCAAAGCAAAGTGGACGTGGTGGCTCGGGTGGTTCAAATGCCAGTGGCTCTACTGGAGGAGCATATGGTGGCGGTGGTGCTGGAGGTAGATATCCAGGCGATGGTGCTCAAGGTGCTGTAAGAATTATATGGGGTGGAAGTCAATACCCTTTCCCAACTTAAACGTAATCAATATTTCCTGAAACAACCACACGTCTAGCATCAGTCGAATAGTAGGGTGTGACTGAGTGCATCATTTCTCCAGGAAACACAACAATTTCTCTTTCCCATGAACGATCAACTTCAAGTACATTTGGTGTTATGCGTCCCAGTGCGTCTGTGTAGTGGAATTGGAAACTTGCTGTTTCTCTGCCTGACTTGCCTCTTGCTTCTCTCCAAGCACGTTCATCCGCTTGTGTGAAAGGAACTTCCAACCACAGTGCAAATGAAAACACACCATTGTGCGTGTGTGCGGCAAAGTATTCTCCGCTCTGCTGTAGATTACACCAAGCAGTTGTTAGTCCCATTGGACGCTGTTCAACTGAAAAGTGCATGTCTGTGCAGTACTGTTGTACCATAGGTCCCAGTATGTTTGACAGTTCTTCCTTGGCTGATTGATCTGTGATCTCATACTCTCGCTCAACAACACCCACGTGTGAATGATCCATCTTGGCAGTATCCTCATCGATTGAGTCTACCCAACGAAGTAATTGTGTGATTTGTCCTGGCTCTACAGTTGATCTAACATAGCCGAGGTTTGGAAACTGTACACTCTGCATACTAGTACTTACCAAGGTTGAATGCCACGAAGCCACGAAGTGGTCCTGCGCCAGAAAAGCCGCGAAGCGGAGTACGCAGATTTCGATAAGCGCGAAGCGTTTTCGCAGAAAAATCCGAGCGATTCCTACTGGCCAGTATACTGTTACGTAACTGTGCTACTACTGTCGTTTCTACTGACTCGCTGTTGTAGATGTATTCCGCTCCACTGCATTATACGTTAAACACTGTTTTAATCAAAGATGAGTCTTATTTGACTAAGGAGCATATACAATCGCTGTCAAATGTGTGTAACTGCGTAGCACACCGTAGTCGACTGCTAAGAGGGGTTGTTGTTGTCGTATATAACAAACAGTAGTGCAACTGTGAGTGCAAGGAATAATAGTTCTATTGGTATGTACATAGACTGTACTTAGTCGATTTCGTGTACAGTATACAACGGATCATCTGACAGTAGTAACATAGCATATGTACGATCACGTGTTGATTCAAACACTAGTGTATTGGCGTTAGTCTGTACTGTGTGTATATTGCGTACATACAAGTCAATACCACGTGCATGTGTTATACAATCTTTAAACTCTTCAGCAGTACCCGATTCGAATACTAGCCTGAGTTTGTATTTGTCCGTCATACTGTATATACTGTAGATCTACTGT